>Ga0105046_10001089_pt1 | contig 40896 bp, 30 predicted proteins | sample MAT03_FD_78385 | JGI IMG/M metagenome (GOLD analysis project Ga0105046, IMG submission 78385) | Freshwater microbial communities from Lake Fryxell liftoff mats and glacier meltwater in Antarctica - MAT-03 (megahit assembly) | ecosystem: Environmental > Aquatic > Freshwater > Ice > Liftoff... | reverse complement strand
GCCACAGGTTTCGATGCCGAGGGTGCGCGCCGCGACGAGATCGGATTCGGGATGCGCCGCACCGGGCATCAGCTTGTGGACTCACCTCTGCGCCCGGACAGGGCAATGGGTGCCTGTTCACGTGCGGCAAGCTGTCCGCACGCCGCATCGATATCATCGCCCCGGGGCGTTCGGACGTAGCACGGTAGTCCCGTGGCTCGCACGAGTTCCTGAAATGAGCGGATGCGGGTGTCACTCGGACGACGGAATTTGGGCCCTGCGAAGGGATTCCAGGGAATGACGTTCACCATCGCGGGCAAATCCGAAAGCAATTCGCCCAGGCGACGCGCATCGGCATCGGAGTCGTTCACGTCAGCAAGGAGCACGTACTCGAAGGTCAGTTTGCGACCATGGGCAAGCGGGAATCTGCGGGTGGCATCGAGCAGGGTTTGGATGTTCCACTTTTTATTGATGGGCATCACCTCGTTGCGCACCTCATCCGTCGTCGCATTGAGCGAGATGGCGAGGTTGGGTCGCGGATCGAGTGCGGCCAGTTTGTCGATACCGGTCACGACGCCCGCGGTGGATACGGTGATCCGTCGCGGCGAAAAACCGGCACCCCAGGGATGCAACAAGTTGGTGAACGCGCGTGTGACGTTTTCCAGATTGTGCATCGGTTCGCCCATACCCATGAAAACCAGGTTGGTGGGCCGGCGTCCTGCGATCTCGATGGCCCAGTAGATCTGTTGCACAATCTCGCCCGCGGTGAGATGGCGTCCGAAGCCGAGCGTCGCGGTCGCACAGAAGGCGCAGTCGAGTGCACAGCCAACTTGCGACGAGACACACAGGGTCAGTCGATCGCGTTCCTCGTCGTCGTCGGGAATCAGAACCGCTTCGATGGTTCGATTGTCATGGGTCTGAAACCCCATTTTTTTAGTGCCATCGGAGGAAACCTGCACCTGACCGAGGGTGAGCGCGGTGGTTGGGTTTTCGGCAAGCAAGGCCGCTCGCAGTTCGGCCGGCACGTTGGCTGGCGCCTGCGGATCCTTCACGGCACCCATGCCGCCGTTTCCAGGTCCGTGTAGCCAGCGAAAGACCTGTTCGGCCCGATAAGTAGGCACGCCGAGCGTGCGCATCCGTGTTTGCAGCTCGGCTGGCGTTAGCGCTCGGAGGTCCATGGGATCCGGGGAAGGTAGGCGATAAACGGGCGTGCGGCCAGGGGTGAGGACGATGCAACGCATTGCGGCCAAGTTGGCCTTGCATCGGGCGGGACACCGCATGACAATGCGTCCATGGGTCTTTTCGACAAGATACGGGCCGAATTCGTCGACATCGTTGAATGGATAGATGACAGCCAGCACACGCTTGCCTGGCGTTTTCCGCGCTACCACAACCAAATCAAAAACGGCGCCCAGTTGATCGTGCGGCCCGGTCAATTGGCCGTCTTCGTCAACCAGGGCAAGATCGCCGATGTGTTCGAGCCAGGGCAGTACACGCTCAACACCGCAAACCTTCCGCTGCTCAGCACCCTGCAGGGTTGGAAGTTCGGCTTTGACAGTCCGTTCAAGGCCGAAGTCTACTTCATCAGCACGAAGCAGATCACGGATCTCAAGTGGGGGACGCCGAACCCAATCATGTTGCGGGATGCGGACTTCGGCCCCATCCGTTTGCGTGCCTTTGGTATCTACACGCTGAAGGCGCTCGATCCGAAAGCGATTCTGACTGAGCTTGTTGGCACCGACGGATCGTTTGACGCCGAGGAAGTCGGAGAGTTGATTCGTGCGACGATTGCTCAGTGCTTTACCGATCTGCTGGCCGAGTCCAAGATCGCCGCGCTCGATCTCGCGTCGAACTACAACGACATGGGAGATGCCTTGCGCAAAAAAGTGTGCGAGGCGATGGACACCGAATACGGACTGCAGATCCCGACGTTGCGCATCGTGAATATTTCCTTCCCTCCCGAGGTTGAAAAAGCGCTCGACACGCGAACCAAGATGAACCTGATTGGCAATCTTGGGCAGTACCAGCAGTTCCAGACCGCCGAGGCGATGGTGCTTGCCGCTGGCAACCCGGCAGGTGGCGGTATGGGGCAGGGCATGGGCATGGGCATGGGTTTTGCGATGGCCAATCAACTGGCGGGTGCCGGTGCGGCCCCGTCCATGGCACCGCCACCGCCACCAGCACAGATGTTTCACATTTCCGTTGGCGGTCAGACTCAGGGGCCTTTCCAGGTCACCCAGATCGTTTCGAGCATTGGTGCCGGTCAAGTCACTGGCCAAACGCTGGTTTGGGCGCCCGGGCAAGCGGGGTGGTTGCCTGCGAACGCCGTGCCTGCGCTTGCGGGATACTTTGCTGCGCCACCACCACCGCCACCTCCATCAACCCCATAGATATCCGTGCCTCAACAATCGTTGGAAAAGAAGGCCGCCCGGCATTTTCCGTGTGAGTCCTGTGGCGCGGATCTCGAGTTTCACATCGGCGCCCAACGGCTCAAGTGTCCCTACTGCACGTTTGAAAAAGACCTCGCACCGCCGCCGAAAGACGTTTCGGAAAACGAGCTGAACCAGGTACTCGAGCGGTTGAACAAAACCTGTCGTACGGTTGCCGAGGCCGCAAACGCCGGACGCAAAGAAGTCGTCTGTGGTGGGTGTGGGGCGACGGCGGTGTTCGAGGGCAGCCTCGCGACCTCCGAATGCGCGTATTGCTCCCTGGCGATTCAGCTTTCGGACGCGCACATGGCGCCCGAGCGGCTCGTGGTGGACGGGGTACTGTCCTTTGCGATCGAACGTGGGCACGCGCACGCGCAGCTTGTTCGCTGGGTGAAGTCGCGCTGGTTCGCACCCAATGCCTTCAAGGAAAAAGGCATCAGCGGAAAATTTCAGGGTGTCTACCTGCCGTTCTTTACCTTCGATGCGATGACCTATTCGCAGTACACTGGTGAGCGGGGCGACAACTATACCACCACCGAAGGCACCGGGAAGAACCGCAGGACGGTTACACGCATTCGTTGGCAGTCGGCAAGCGGTGCTCTGCAGATTTTTTTCGACGACGTGTTGGTGTGTGCAATCAAGAACCTTCCCGAAAAATTGGTGCTCGGTCTTGAACCGTGGCCACTCGAAAAGCTGGGTGGTTTTCAGGCCGAGATGCTGTCGGGATACCAGTCACGGGTGTACGAGGTCGATTTGCCCGAAGCCTTCGCCACCGGTCAGGCACGGATCGATGACGAGATTCGTTCTGCCGTTCGACGTGATATCGGCGGCGATCACCAGCGCATTCACTCGCTATCGACCGACTATTCGGCGCTCAAGTACAAGCACGTGCTGTTGCCCGTGTGGATGTTGAGTTACCGCTTCACCGAAAAGGTGTTTCAGATCGTCGTCAACGCCCAGACCGGTGAAGTGCAGGGTGAGCGGCCCTGGAGCTGGGTCAAGATAGGTCTGGCTGTTGTGACGGCGGCATCGCTGGTCGGGATCGGAATCTATTTTGCGAACTAGGACTCGGGGTGGGTGGACCTAACGCGACCCTGGTTTGACCCCTGGACCGCCCGTTTGATTTCGGTCGGCGGACCCTGAATCTTTTTGCGCGTTCAGCCGTTAATACCCGCATGCACATGACGCGCAAGGGAAAATGGATCTTTGGTTCGGTTGCGGTGGCGGTGGTTTTGGCGGGCGTTGTTTCAGCCGGCGTGGCGCAAAAGGTTAGCCAGAAAGAACTCGGCGGGCCTGCCCGGTATCTGACCGCGCTTTCAACCGACAAGCAGGTGTACCGTTCCGGCGAAACGGTGTGGGTGCGCGGCGTGATCTTGAATGCGTTCGATCACCGACCGCTGAAGGAATCGGCGAATGCGGCGATTGAAGTCCGTGGACCGAAGGGAGAGGTGGTCGCGTCCGGCAACAGCGCTAGCAACGATGCGGTCTGGTCATTCTCCTGGACAGTTCCAGATGGGCTTGCGGGTGGTGAGTACAAGTTAAAGGCGACCTATCCGTGGCACGGTCACCCACCGGCCGAACGAAAGTTTGACGTGCGGGTTTACCGTGCGCCGCGACTGAAGTCGCAGATTGTATTTTTGCGCGATGGTTATGGCCCGGGTGACAAGGTGACCTCCACCGTTACCGTCAAGCGTGCCGAAGGTGGGTTCCCAAAAGGCGCGCAAGTGACGGCGACCGCCCTGGTGGACGGCGTCGAAGTAACACGAATCGTTTCCGCCGTGGATGCCAAGGGTCAGTGTCACGTTAGCTTTCATTTGCCCAAAACCATTGAGCGCGGCGAGGCGACCATGGCCTTTGCCATCGCGGACGGGGGTGTTGTCGAAACCGCGACCAAGACCTTGCCCATCTTGTTGCAAACACTCGATCTCACGTTGTTTCCCGAAGGCGGCGATCTGGCGTCGGGTGTGCTCAATCGTGTCTATTTCCAGGCCTTGACTCCGGCACAAAAGCCGGCCGACATCGCAGGTGTGATCGTCGACAGCAACGGAAAAGTTGTGTCACAGTTCCGCTCCGAACACGAAGGCCGTGGGCGATTCGACTTCGTTCCGGAAACCGATGTTCGTTACACCTTTCGGGTGCAAGAGCCCTCCGGCATCAAAAAGACCTGGACCCTACCCGAGGTAAAGGTGGGAGGTGTCGCGCTTCGTGCCCGTGACGATCTGACCCGACGGGGTGGCACCGTGATGGTGCAGGTTGGCAGCGCGCGCCCTCGGACCGTCACGGTCACGCTCAGCCACCGCGAACGCGTGCTCGGCACGAAGAAGGTCACGTTGAACAGCAAGTCGCTTGTCGAGGTTGCGCTTGGGGCACGCGGCGCCGATGGCGTTTTATCGGTGATGGTGTCTGGCGAGAGGGGTGAGCCGCTGGCCGAACGGTTGCTGTATCGGCAGCCGTCATCGGTCCTGAAGGTCGAACTGCGACCCGACAAGCGCACGTACATTCCCGGAGAAACCGTCAAGTTGACCGCAATCGCAACACGGGATGGACAACCCGTCTCGGCGGTGATCGGATTGACCGTGACCGACGATGCGGTGATTGAGATGACCGAGAAACGCGATCAGGCACCGCAGCTTTCCGTGATGATGCTGCTCGAGCCCGAGGTCAAGGAACTCGCGGACGCGCATGTGTATCTCGATTCGCGCAATCCGAAGGCCCCTCGGGCGCTGGATCTTTTGCTGGGCACCCAGGGTTGGCGCCGATTTGCGCTCGTGAATCTGGGTGATTTCGTATCGACCCACGGCGATGCCGCGCGCAGGGCCCTTGCGATTCGGATTGCGCCGCCACAATTCCTCGGTGGTCAGGGGTTTGGTGCTGGCGGTGGGGGGATGGCCAGGGGTATGGCGCCGCAAAAGGGAGGCGGTCGCGTGCCCCGGGCGCCCCAAGGTAAGGACGACTTCGAGCGCGATGAGATGATTCCGATGCCGGCTGCGATGCCTCCGCCCGCTCCCAGGCCCGGGAGGCCCGCGGATAATAAGGTGGCTGCCGAACCGATGCGCCAGGCTGCCGCGCCGCCCGCAATCGCCAAGGAGGCCGTGCAAGGCGGGATCGCAAAGGCCGAGGCCATGATGGACGAACAAGCCGTCTTCCGCGAGGAGAAAAAGGCTCGGCGCATGGCTCCGCCCCAGAGGGTCTACGCCCGAGAATATGCACACATTTCCCAACCCGGACGACGCCCGGACGAACGAACCGACTTTACAGAAACCGTTTACTGGAATGCTGGCATCCGCACGAACGCAAACACCGGTGAAGCAACGGTACGATTCGCACTCAACGACAGCGTCACGGCGTTTCGCGTGTTTGCCAACGGATTCGATGCAAGCGGAACGCTGGGTGTAGACAATACGGCAATCAAGTCGATTCAGCCGTTCTATGCCGAGCCCAAGTTGCCGCTCGAAGTCACAACGGGTGATACGATTGCGTTGCCCGTGAGCATTGTCAACGGGACGGCCTCAACCTTGAAGGGGGCCAAGGTCGTGTTGTCCTCATCGTTGCCGCCCGATGCGCGTGGTTTGCAAATTGGTGCGATTCCGCGCCTTGATCTGCGCCCCGGTGAACGTGTGCGTCGCATTGTCGACATCGCGGTGGGCGCGGTCGATGCCACCGCGGAAATGCGCCTGGATGTGACTGCCGATCCGTACGTCGATATCGTCAAGCGAACCCTTTCCATCAAATCGAACGGCTTTCCGGCCCAGCTCGCATTCGGTGGTTTGACCGGAACGGCGGCTGCAAAACACACGCTCGTCATCCCTTCGAACACCGTACAGGGAAGTCTTTCCGCCACGGTGGCGGTCTACCCAACGCCCCTTGCGAATCTAGCACAGGCGCTCGAACGCCTGATTCAAGAGCCCAACGGTTGTTTCGAGCAGACCAGTTCGACCACCTATCCGCTGACGATGGCACAGCAGTATTTCAAGGGCCACACCGGGGTTGATGCCAAGGTCATTGCCTCGGCGTCGGAAAAACTGGAACGCGGCTATCAAAAGTTGGTCGGTTTCGAGTGCAGCGACAAGGGCTACGAATGGTTTGGTGAGAACCCGGGCCACGAAGCGTTGACGGCGTACGGACTCATGCACTTCACTGACATGGCGAAGGTTCGCGACGTGGACGCGGGGATGATCTCGCGCAGCCGGGATTGGTTGCTTGGCCAGCGGGACGGCAAGGGCGGATTCTCGCGCAAGCGGCGTGCCTTGCACACCTGGATCGAAGATCAGGATTGCTCGAACGGCTACATCCTCTGGTCGTTGCTCGAAAGTGGCCAGAAAAGTGGTCTCGACAAGGAGCTCGCAGCTTTCAAGAACGCCGCCAATGCGAGCAGCAACAGCTACGTGATGGCGCTCGCCGCGAACGTGTTCGCCCTCGCCGGAGACCACGCCACATCGAAGGCGCTGATGCAAAAGCTTGGTGGTAAGCAGCAGCGCAACGGCGTCGTGGCTGGCGCGACCACCTCGATCGTTGGCAGCGGTGGCGAGGCACTGGAAATTGAGACGACGGGGTTGGCCGTTCTTGCCTGGTTGCGCGATCCCGGTTTTGCCGGCCAGGTCGAGCGTTCGATGAAGTTCCTTGCGGATTCCTGTGAGGGGGGCCGCTACGGCTCGACCCAAAGCACGGTTCTCGCTCTGCGCGCGATCGTGGCGTACGACGAGGCGCGCTCTCGTCCGAAGACCCCCGGCAAGCTTGGGATCTGGGTTGACGGGAAGCCGGTCGGTACCTCGGTAGCCTTCGATGGAAACACCCAGGGGACGATCATGCTGCCGGACATCGCACCAGCGCTGCGGTCTGGCAGTCATACGGTTGAGGTTCGCATGGAGGCTGGAGCGCCGATGCCCTATTCCATAGCCGTTGAATACAATGCGTTGACGCCGGTCAGCGCGCCCGAGTGCAAGCTCGATCTCGACGTAAAACTCAGCAAAAGAAGGGCCCTTGAAGGCGATTTGCTCGAAGCCATCGCGACGGTGGCGAATCGAAGCGACAGCGCAATTCCAACGCCGACGGTGATCGTTGGCCTGCCGGGTGGACTTGAACCTCGTCACGATCAGCTGAAAGAACTGGTCAAAAAGAAGACGATTGATGCGTACGAAGTACTTGGCCGCGAGGTTGTGCTTTACTGGCGCGGGATGGGTGCGCACCAACGCGTATCGGTTCCACTGTCGCTGGTTGCGGCGATCCCCGGTCAATACACGGGCCCCGCGAGCCGCGCGTATCTGTACTACACCGACGAGCACAAAAACTGGGTCGACGGCTTGAAGGTCGAGATCGTCCCGAAGAACTGACCCGTTAACTCGGTCGTTGCGTTCGAAACCCGGCGCAAAGCGCCACCAAATCGGTCGCCTCAAAAACGTAGCGCGTCTGGCAGAACTCGCACATGACATCCGCCGTGCCGGGGTCCGCAAGCAGACTTTCGAGATCGCTTTCCCCGAGCAATCTCAAGGTCGATTCAGCGCGCTCTCTTGAGCAAGGGCAGGCAAACTGTACGGGCCGCGTTTCAAGGACCTTGAGATCGTCTGCCATCTCGCCAAGGACATGGCGAACCAGTGCACCGGCTTCATCCGCCGCACGAAGTGCATCGAGAAATGAAGACGTGTGCAATTCTTCACGCAAGCGTTCGAGCGTTTCTTTGTGGGTGCTATCCGGCATCGCTTGTAAAAGCAGTCCACCCGACCGAACGATGTTGCCCAGTTCATCGAGTTCGGCATCGCATACGAGAACGCTGTCGATCTGTTCGCTCATGCACAGATAGTGCTCGACGTCGGTGTCGACCTCGCGCCCCGAGAGATCCGTTTGGCCACTGAAGTTTTCCTTTAGCCCAAGATCGCGAGCGACGCTGACCAGGCCGTTCTTTCCCAAAAATGAAGAGAGTGAGACCCGAACCCCGGCAGGCGCGGCCGGAAGTGTGGCGTCGATCTTGCTCGGATAAGCCCGCACGTTGCCGTTTGATTTAGCGTCAGCCGTGAGGCCGCCGATGCGACCGTCGGTCGCGATGCGCAAGGTGACGGATTCATCGTTCTTGGTGAGGCTCGCCAACAACAAAGCGGACGTGCTCGTGCGTGCGAGGCCTACGGCGAGTAGACCCTTGGCCTGATGGCGCTCACAAATATCCACGACGAGGTGGGTGTTGAGCACCACGACGGCGCGGAGGGAATCGGATTGCAGCAGACAGCGTGCGATAGCGTCGTTGTTCTTGGATTCGCTCATCGGGGCCTTCTCGGTTCGGGAATTCTGCGAGACTGTAGCAGGGTGTCGTAGGATGTACCGATGCCTCCTCGCCAGCTGGGCGCGAAAGTCCGCCTTCCTTATAAGGAGCCGCCGCGGGCGTTTCGGGGTGCCATGGCCCTCGCGGCTCGCTTTCTGCCGTCGCTGGCCGCTCGCATCGGAGTCCGCCTGTTCTCGATGCCACCGCATTTTTCGGTGAACCCTCGGCTTGCGGCGTTGCTCGCAGATGCCGACCGTACTCAGATTTCCGTACGGGGTTTGCCCGCAGTTATCCACCACATTCCGGGCACCGGACGCCGTGTATTGCTGCTGCACGGATGGGGAGGTCATAGTGTTCAGATGGCGGGCTTTATTCCGGCACTGCGCGCTGCCAAGGCCGACATTGTTGCGATCGATGCACCCGGTCACGGACGCGCTCGCGGTCGGATGTCGACCCTGTTTCATTTTGCCGATGCCGCTGCGATGGCGGTCAAACAGTTCGGACCCTGCGATGCCGCGATTGCACACTCCCTTGGTTCGACCGCGCTCTGCTGGGCCATGGGGTTGGGCCTGCAAATTCCCCGCGTTGTGTTGATGGCTCCCATGCCCGCACCGATTGCGACCTTGCCGCGGTTTTGCCGTTTCATCGGGGCACCGCCCGGGCTGTCGCGTCGCATGGTCGGCCTTCTTGAGGCGCGTTATAGGGTTCGAGCAACCGACGCATCCCTTTACGCGTTGTTGCCAGGCATCGAGTCGCAGTTCTTACTGGTCCACGACACGGACGACACGCAGGTGGGCCTCCACGAGGTGATGCGATTGCAAGAAATTGCCTCCCGCCGAATGCAAACGTACACGACGAAGGGACTTGGTCACGCCCGCATCCTCAATGACCCGGCCGTGATAGCAGCCGCGGTCGAGTTTTCGATTCGCGGTACGTTTGTCGCGCCGCCGGCGCTATTGCTTGCGGCGGCGACGACGTAGACCCAAGAACACGACTGCCGCGACGAAAAGCGGCCACGGTTCGTTTCCTCGCGGTTGATTCGAGAGCGCACACGAACAACCTCCGCCACCTTCGGTGCGTACGCGCGTCGTCGTGATCTTGAGCGCACAGGTAAGCTGCGGCGCACAGATGGGCGCGCCATCAACCGTCATCATACAGAGAAGACATCCCGAAGGACAAAGCCTGTCGTTGCAGGCGTTGGGACAACGTGTGCTTGCGCAAGGATCGTCGATGCATTCGCCCGTGAGTGGTACGCATTTCGATTGTCCGGGGCAGATTTTCAGACGACAGATGTTGGGGAGGCAATCGCCGTTCTTCGGGTCACAAACATCGGCGCCATTGCACACCTTTTGCGCGCACGCGTCCGGCTGACAGCTGCCGTTCAGGCAACGTTCACCGGCAGTGCACTTTCCGTTGCAGTTGTTGATGCACTCGCCGGCCACGCAAAGTTGCTCGGCGCCGCAAGTCACCGACGCGCAGGGATCCTGCTTACACCGACCTTCGAGACATAGTTCGGTGGCGCTGCAAAGTGAAGGCCTCGTCGTGCAGTCGCCGCATTCACCCTCGAAACAGGTTTTGGGATCCTGGCAGATGACGCCCTGACAGGGGTTCTTGCAGATGCCATCGCCTTCGTCGCAACGGAATCCCGGGTCGCAGTTGACGCCCTGGCACTTCGTGCTGCGGCAGATATTCGGCTTTGATGACGTGTCGCAAGCGAATCCAACCGGGCAGGGAAATTCGCTGTCCTGGCAAAGCAACTGGCATTTGGCCATCAAGCAAATGCGACCCGCGACGCAGAGATCGGATCCTTCATCCGTAACACCGTCGCAGTTGTTGTCCTTGCCGTCGCAGATTTCGTCCCGTGGCCCGATGGCTCCTTCGCAGGCAAGCGGCACCTGCCCCTTGCACACCAGCGTGCCGACCCGGCATTCACCCGTCTTCAGCTGCGCCAATGTCCAGGGCTGCGTCGAAGGGACACACTCTCCGCCGCCGAGGCCTTCGTCGGTCTGGCCGTTGCAGTTGTTGTCCTTGCCGTCACAGAGCTCATCGCTGCCCATCGACATCATGGTGCTGCATTCCAGCTTTCCGGATTTGCACGAGAAGGTTCCAGCCCGGCATTCGCCGATCTCAATGCCACAAACGTCGCCGACACCCGCCACGGTTCCGTCGTCGGTCATGCCGTTACAATTGTCGTCAAGACCGTTGCACAGTTCGACACCCGGGGTGATAGCCATGACGGGACAGGAAACGTCGTTCCCGTTGGTACTGCACACCGTCGTCGCGCCCCGGCGACAGATCCCCATCTGTCCGTTGTTGCACAGGGCTCCCTTATTAAACGTCTCGTCAACCGCGCCATTGCAGTTGTCATCCGCGTTGTTGCAGACCTCTGCTTTGGGTCCAACGCATCCGACGCACTGAAGCCCTGATACGCCCTGGCACGTGGTTACGCCCAGCTTGCAGTCGCCCTTGCCGTCCTGTTGAGGGGTCACGACACCACCGCAATCACAGGTAGCGCCAGCACCGGGAATTGGGTCTTCGTCAATCAGGCTGTCGCAGTCGTCGTCGACGCCGTTGCAAACTTCGATGGGTGGAACGTTGTCGGCAATGATCTCGATCAGCTTTTGTTTGATCGAGTTGGTGTTCGTCAAATCAACGCCGATGGCGGTGTTGGTTCCGCCTGCTGCCGCAACCGGATTGTTGCCCGCAACCAACGAATTGTCGGTCAGCACGTAGGTCTTGACGCCCGCTGTGCCATTGAGCAATCGGCAGGCTTGAACGACAGGATGCAACGGCGGGTAGTTTTGGGCGCCTGTGTTGGCGCACGTGGTGGGGTTGATGCCGTAGTCGGTCAACACACTGGTTGGCGCCGGATCACAGCTCTCCTGACCGTCGGTCACGAGGATGACGATGTTTTGTCGACAGGCCTTCTTCGGATCGTTGGGATAAATGAGGTTGTCGAAGTATAGGCGCGAGTAGAGGAGCGACCGGCCAAGCGGGGTCGCCCAGGCGCCACTCGTTCCTGAGGGCAATCCGCTACCTCCCGTTCCTTGCGGACCGGCGCGGATTTCGGGCTGCGTGATCGTGATACCGTTCGAGGTCTCAACCTGGTCGATCCATTCGTAAAACTTGTAGAGGTTGCCGTCCGGTGGATCGAAGTCAGCTGCCACTGGGCCAAGCTGCGGGCTGAACTGTCTTGTCACGTCGAGCACGATTGCATCGCGCAGACCGTTGCGGAACCAGGGCCCAAACGTGGTTTCCGGATTCGGATCGGCTTGCGTCGACATGCGACAGCCTGGAAGAAATGGCTGACCGCCGCCGGTGACAGCGATGCCGGTTTGCGCATCGGTGCTCGTGTAGTGTCCACTCGGGCAAACGGGCGTCATCGCGGGGTTGTCGACTTGCGGAAATCGCGCGAGGCCGAAGTTGGCTTCGTCGGTTCCGATTTCGGAAAGTGCCGCAGCCATGGCCTGCTTGAGCACATAGATGCGACGGTCTTGCCCTGCACCGCCGCACATCGGTGAGCCGTCCTGACGCGTGTCGCCCCACACGTTGTACGTCATCGAGCCGGAGGTATCGAAGACAACCAGAATGTTGGGCTTGAGCGGCTGGGCGAATGCAGGCGTGGCGATCGCCATGAACAAGGTGCAGAGGCTTGGTATTACGCGTTTCATTGGGGCAGATCTCCCGTTCGGCAGCAGCGGAATCCAACCGACGGCAACAACACCGTTGTATCGGGAGCCTGGACAACCGCATCACAACGGAGTCCCGGGGCGACCGCCCCGAGGGTCGCCGTGTTGTAAGCTCCACCCCGAAGTTCATAGAGGTTCCCGTTGGCGGTGGTGGTGGTCCATTCCTTGACGTTGCCGCTGAGGTCCCAGACAGTCGTATCCGCAACACACCGGGTCCCACCTGGGCTCGCCGCCGTTCCCGTTGGTAGTTTCGCCGGTATTCGATTGGCCCGGTGGTTGGCGCCATTGCAGACCTCGGCGTCAAACGTGTTGCTGTAAGGGTAGGTTCGCATCGCGCCGCCCTGACAGGCAGCAACCCACTCGGTGCCTGTGCACAATCGCCATAGAGTGCCGATGCGACCGCAGGCGGCTGTTGCGTCTTCCTTGCTGATATCGGACCAGGGGAGTTTATTGGGACTTGAACAGGCCCGCTTCCCAGACTCGAAGCCGGCACTGAGGGCGTTGGCATCGACACGACCGGCCTCGTGGATAAAGATCGTAACCCCTTGTGCACCACCGACGTTGGGCAGGAATACCGTTTGTTCATCGCTCGTTCGGTCGGATTTCGAGAGCAGTTCGTCGGTCTTACCGTCGCAGTCGTTGTCGAGTCCGTCACACGTTTCGTTTCGAGCCGTGCCTGCCATTGCACCGCATTCAGCGGCAGTCATGGCGGCATTGCAGCGCAGGAAACCGTCGCGAGCACATTCCCCGAGCACCGAGTTCGGCGTTCGACAGGGTGTCGGGGGTTCAATCAAGAAGGCTTCATCCTTCAGACCGTCACAATCGTTGTCGAGTCCGTCGCAACCGCCGGTTTGATCTTCGGTTTCCCGAAAGGATGCCGGGTAGGGGCAGACCCATCCCTGTGTGCCCATACAAACTGCCTGGGCGGCACCGCAAACCCCACCCTGGCGGCAGGTGAGTCTTCCGGCCGCTATGGCTGCGGGCTCGTCTGTCTGACCGTTGCAGTCGTTATCCACACCATCGCAGATCTCGGCGCCGCCATTGCTGGTTACGCATGCGGTTTCACATCCGAGTGCCTTGGGATCCCGATCATAAAAGCCAGGCCGGCATTGCACAAAGTTACAGGTGCCGTTTGTACACGCTGCCAGCGCAAAGGGAAAAGCACAGTTGGCGTTGCATCCGCCGCAATGGCTCAGGTCGTTCTTCTTGTCGAAGCCCTCGTCGGTTTTGCCATCACAGTCGTTGTCGCGACCATCGCACAGGGCCTCGTTCTTGTTGCCAGCGGCATCGTGGTCCGCGCCAATCAGGATGCATTCGCAGCCGTTGATGGCGCTTTTGTCGATGTCGATCGCACCTTGAACGCAGCCGTAGCCACATTTTCGTTGGTTGCAAATCGGGGTCGAGTTGGGTGCATCAGTGCAAACGCTATCGCAAGAGCCGCACGATTCGGTGCGGTCGAGCAATGCCGACGCCACGTCATCGACCCGTCCGTTGCAGTCGTCGTCGAGGCCGTTGCAGATCTCCGGTTGCCCAGTCGTCGCACACGCATCCAGTCGAATCGTGGCGTCGCGTGGTACGAATATCGCCATGTCCACTGGCATGCGGGCGTCAACGGTCGCGCTGGACCCATCCGGCTTGTCGCCGCCTTCTTCAACCGTTTTGAATTCGTATTCGCGCTCGGCGCATGCAATCAAGATCGATGCCGTTGCAAAGCCAAACGCCAAACGTTGAACCAACTTCGTTACGCAATAAATAGATGAATCCGGTTTATGAGCCATACGCGCCACGTCCGGTGGGGATCTATTCCTACCTGACGACCGTTTCAAGCCTTTTCGACTGTAGGTCTCGCGCCGACCTGTCGCTATTCGAGGTCGGATGCGCGAAAGAACCAGCCCAGCTCGAAGCGCGCGGAGTCGACACCGTCGCTGCCGTGAACCGCGTTGCGCTCGATGTTGGTTCCAAAGCGCTGGCGAATGGTGCCTTCGGGTGCCTTGGCCACATCGGTCGGACCCATCAAACCGCGATAGGTCAAAACGGCATTCTCGCCCTCGAGCGCCATCACCACGCACGGACCCTCGGTCATGAAGGTCACCAAATCGCCGAAGAAAGGACGCGCCTTGTGGACAGCGTAGAAGCCTTCGGCTTCTTTTCGCGACAGTCGTGTCATGCGCATCGCCAAAACCCGAAGACCGGTTTTCTGAATCATGGCGAGGACTTCGCCCGATGCATTCTTGGCAACGGCGTCTGGTTTGATAATGCCGAAAGTACGTTCGATACCCATGGTGTCTTGATCCTGTTTGTTACATCTAGGTTACATGAGGCGCGCGGCCATGGTCTTGCCCATGTCCGATGGCGTTGCCGCAACGGCGATGCCAGCGTCTTGCAGTGCTGCGATCTTGTCGCCTGCGCCACCCTTGCCGCCGCTGATGATGGCACCTGCGTGTCCCATGCGGCGTCCTGGCGGTGCGGTCACGCCAGCGATGAACGCGCACACCGGCTTTTTCATGTTCGCTTTCACGAAGGCCGCCGCGCGTTCTTCTGAATCGCCACCGATTTCGCCGATCATCATGACGGCTTCGGTCTCGGGATCTGCTTCAAACATGGCCAGGCATTCGATGAAGTCGGTTCCCTTGACCGGATCGCCGCCAATCCCGATGGCCGTGGTTTGTCCGAGGCCCAACTGTGTGAGCTGGTGGGCCGCTTCGTAGGTCAAGGTTCCCGAGCGGGAAACCACGCCGACGCGGCCGCGCTTGTGAATGTAGCCCGGCATGATGCCAATCTTGCACTCACCCGGGGTGATGACACCGGGGCAGTTGGGGCCGATGAGGCGGAAGTGATTCATGCCCGTCAAGGCGCGGTTCACCCGGACCATATCGAGCACTGGAATCCCCTCGGTGATACAAATGCCGAGTCGAATGCCTGCATGGGCGGCTTCGAGAATGGCCTCGGCGGCGAAAGGTGGTGGAACGTAGATGACCGATGCGTCGGCTCCCGTTTTCGCCACTGCTTGCTCGACCGAGTCGAACACCGGAAATCCCTCGTGCATCGTGCCGCCCTTGCCGGGCGTGACACCACCGACCACATGGGTCCCGTATTCGCGCATCTGTTTGGCGTGAAAGGTACCCGCCGAACCGGTGAGGCCTTGCACGATGACCTTGGTATTCTTATTGACGAGGACGGACATTACTTTGCGCCTCCCACGAGAGCCACGATCTTCTTTGCGCCGTCGGCCATGTCATCCGCAGAGGTGACAGCCAGCCCGGATTCGTTGATGAGTTTCTTTCCGAGTTCCACGTTCGTGCCTTCCAATCGGACTACCAGGGGCACTTTCAATCCGACCTCTTTGACGGCCGTGATGATGCCTTTTGCAATCGTATCACATTGCATGATGCCGCCAAAGATGTTGACGAAGATGCCTTTTACGGCGGGATCGGCCGTGATGATCTTGAAGGCCGCGGTCACTTTCTCAGCAGTGGCGCCGCCGCCCACATCGAGAAAGTTGGCAGGCTCGCCGCCAAAGTGCTTGATGGTGTCCATGGTGGCCATGGCAAGGCCCGCGCCGTTGACCATGCAACCAATCGTTCCATCGAGTTTGATGTACGACAGATCATACTTCTTGGCTTCGATCTCCTGAGGTTCTTCCTCGTCGAGATCGCGCATTTCTTCCAGCTCCTTGTGGCGGTAGAGCGCGTTGTCGTCGAAGGTCATCTTGCAGTCAAGCGCATAAACCTGATCGTCCGTGGTGATGACGAGGGGATTGATCTCGACCATGGCCGCATCCATGTCGACAAAGGCTTGGTAGAGCTTCAGAAAGAAGTTCGCGCCGTTCTTCGCGGCGGCTCCCTTGAGGTTCAGACCGTAGGCCAGGTTTCGCGCCTGGAAGGGCTGCAATCCAATGGCCGGATCGACGTGTTGCTTGATGATCGCGTTGGGGTTTTTCGCCGCAACTTCTTCAATCTCCATGCCGCCTTCGGACGAGGCCATCACGACCACGCGCCCATTGGCACGGTCTATCAAGAGACCAACGTAGAGCTCCCGGGCGATTGACATGCCTTGCTCGACCAGCAATCGCTTGACCTTCATACCCTCGGGGCCAGTCTGATGCGTGATGAGCTGCATGCCGAGAATCTTGGTCGCTGCTTCTTTCGCAGCATCGAGTCCCTTGCACACCTTGACGCCGCCGCCCTTGCCGCGTCCACCTGCGTGAATTTGTGCCTTGACGACAACCACCGGAACTCCGGTTTCTTTCATCAAGGAGTCGGCTGCCTTGACGGCATCTTCCACCGTGAAAACGGGAACGCTGCGGGGTACGGGGACGCCGTATTTGGCAATGATTTGCTTGCCCTGATACTCGTGAATCTTCATAGCGCTTTTGATGCCTCGATGAGTTCGCGAACCGCGTCGGCCGACTTGTCCAACATGGACTTCTCTTCGGCGGTCAGTTCGATCTTCACGACTTGCTCAATGCCTTTGCCACCGATGATGACCGGAACGCCCATGTACAGATCCTGGTAACCGTATTCGCCATCCAAGTACGCAGCGGCAGGCAACAAACGCTTCTCGTCGTTGAGGTAAGCGCGGGCCATCTGCACGGCTGACGAGGCCGGCGCGTAGTAGGCGCTCGTTCCCATCAGCTTGACGAGCTCACCACCGCCCATGCGGGTGCGTGCTACGATTTCGTCCAGCTTGTCCTTGGCGACGAGTTGAGAAACGGGAACGCCGTTCACAGTGCAGTTGCTGAGGACCGGCACCATCGTGTCGCCGTGGCCACCGAGGACCATCGTGCGCACGTCCCGAACCGAGACGCCGATCTCTCGCGCCAGGAATAGCTGAAACCGAGCCGAGTCGAGCACGCCGGCCATGCCGATCACGCGCTCGCGCGGGAAGCCGGTCACCTTCTTCAGTTCGTAGACCATTGCATCGAGCGGGTTCGAGATGCAGATGACAAACGCATCGGGACAGCTCTTCTTGAGGCCTTCACCGACGGCGCGAATGATCTTGAGGTTGATTCCGAGCAGGTCGTCGCGCGACATGCCGGGCTTGCGGGGTACACCGGCTGTGACGATCACCACGTCGGAGCCGGCGAGATCGTCGTACGAGCTTGTGCCGCGGATGGTCGAGTCGGCACCGAGCACAGCGCAATTTTGTTCCAGATCGAGTGCCTTGCCCTTGGCGTAGTTTTCCTTGTCCGGGATGTCGAACAACCAGACGTCTCCGAGCTCTTCTCGGGCGATCATGGCCGCCAACTCGCCACCGATGTTTCCGGCTCCGATGAGGGCTATCTTCTTGCGTGCGGGCATAATCTGGGATCCTCCTGTTTGGGAGGCCTTGTTAGCGCCCAAGTGCGCAAAAGCCAAGCGGAAAGTAGAAGAAATGGGGTGGGCGGCGCTTTCGTGCGCGGTGCGGCACGCCGAGTGTGATAGTTTCCGCGGGTTGGAGGTGAATCCCATGTCTGATTCCGAACAGTCCCTGAAAATTCTGCAGAAATTTGTCGATGGCTTCTCGATGGACGTTGGCCGGGTACGAGCCGCGCTCGACGACGAGGGGACCTCGCCGACTCACAAGAAGAACCTTGTTGGCGCGCTCAACTATCTGCTCGACCGGATGGACATGTTTCCGGATCACTACAAGGGCATCGGCTTCGCGGATGACGCAATGGTGTTGCGAATCGCGGCGGCTCAGGCTGTCGGCGAGGGAGCAGGTGCACGTGGCCTCTTGGGACTCGCCAAAGAGGTTTCCGAAGTCAATGAACTTTTGGGTGATCTCGAAGAGCCGGTCGCGAAGTTCGTTGCCTCGCTTGCCACGCGCACGGTTCGCGGTCGGACGCCGGAGAAAATTCTGAGCGACAAGGATACCCGCGCGGTGTTTGATGCAGATCTCACGCGCATGGTGAAGGCGATGTCGCCAGAGACGATCGACACATCGTGGATGGGATCAAAGGCCGTCGTGGACGAGTTGCGAAAAATGATTCGTCACGCGCTCAAGAAAGAAGGCTTTCTGAAATAGGGTGGCTTTCGACGTGGCCGCTATTCGCAAAGGGTCGCTTCGAGGAACACGTCGTCGATGTAAAAGTCAGTTCGGTAGCTGGCGTTGGTTTCCGTGAAGAACTCGACCGGAATCGTTTCACCTCGGTATCCGGTGATATCGGTTACCCAGGACTCGTAGATGTCGCTGGCGTCGACGTTGCTGTCGGGCGGCGTAATGGACGTGGTGCCAACCTTGGGCCGAAGGAAGTCGCGCTTTTGGGTACCCGGTTCTTCGGTGTAAACCTGAACGGAGTAGCCGAAGGTGAGCGTCAGGGTATTGGCTGGCACCGTGACGGTCTGGCGGAGGTATTCCCGGATGTTGTTGTCGCCGCCCATGAAAATGATGTAGGGGGGCGTCGGTGCTAGCAATCCGTCGTTGTACAAAAGCGTGCTTGCTTGGGTGACTTCGGTCCAGCCCACGGCATGGCCGTCCGCGGCGGGCCCACTGTCGAAGCTGCCGTTGACGATGAGGTTTCGTACCACGGGCTGCGCGTTGACCCAGGCATTCGCTGCACACAGTTGAGGCTGAACGCCGCCAAAACACCTGCGGACGCCGTTGCTACACTCGCCCATGCACTGACCATCTTTGCAAGCGTAGGGACAGTCAGTCGTTGGCTGCCACTGCGCCAGCGTCGAGCAGGTTTCGACGCCCCTTGTACCGCATTGCACGGACCCCGGCACACAGACTCCTGCACAAGTTCCGCCCTGGCACACAAAGGGGCAAACGCTGGCATCGTCCTGCCAATTGTTGTTCGAGCAAGTCTGCGGTCGCTTGCCGCTACACTGCTTGCTGTTGTTCTCACAGACGCCCGTACAACTGCCTTTCATGCACGAAAAGGCACACGCGGTTTGGTCTTGCCACTGGTGGTTGACGCAAAGTTGAGGCGTGGCGTTTTTGCACGTGCGTTCGTCGTTCGTACATACCCCGCCGCACTCGCCCTTCGTACATTGGTAGGCGCAGGTGGTATCGGTTCGCCATTGATTGTTGACGCAGGTTTGCGGTGTCAGGCCCGTGCATTGTGTGTCGCCATTGGTGCAAACGCCGTTGCACTGTCCGTTCAAACATGCGAACTCGCACGTTGGCGCGTTTTTCCACTGAGTCGCAACACATGATTGCGGAACCTTGCCGCTGCACTGGGTCGCCATATCCTTGCATTCACCCGAGCACGCACCGTCGGTGCAGGCGAAGTCGCAAGCCTTGCCCGCAATCCAGCGTCCCCCGGTGCAGGTCTCAGGTCCCAAGTCCCTGCAGCGCTTTTCGGCTTCGACGCATTCGGCTGCATCCACCGAATTCGTTACACCACCATCAAGATCGTCGCCGGTCGATCTGCCACCTCGACCTCGCACGATAACCGTGCCGCCATCGGTATCGTCCATGACAACGGGCGCGTCGACGTTGCCGATCATCGACATTCCGCCCGTTCCTGGCATCGCGTCGCCGCCATTTCCGTCGCTGCACGCCGACGCCAGGAGAATGAAACCGCCCACCAAAGCAATCCGACCAATAAGCATCATGGGATGATGCCACCAAGACGCCGAGACTGCGCGATTCTTCCCGGTTTTCTCACGCAGTCGAACAAACAGGTCGCACCTTGTGGTTCGAGGTACGACCCGGGCTAGACGCGAACATCGTAAAACCAAATTTACACGGCGAAAAACCCTTGTCGCCGGTCGCCCAAAGTGGCGAAGTGGCAGCCACCTCATGAAAATCAGGCGAACAATAAGCGTGTTTCTATCCTCACTGGTCCCTGCGATTGTGCTTTCTGGCTCAGTTTCGGCGGCATCGCGGATCGAAATTAAACCGCTACCACCCGGGTCCCGCCCTGACGCGACGTTGCCGATCGTGACCGATTCCGACAAGGCGTGGAAATCGGGCCCGCCGCTTTTTGAGCTCGCCCATGCCGATTCCGAATTGCGCGCCCGCGGGCGTGTTGCGCTTGGTTCGAACGGACTGCATTTCGTTATCGATGTGGAGGACAACGTCAACATCAACACGGGCGCCGAATCGTCCATCTGGGTTGGCGACATGGTGCGCGTCTCGATTGATGGGTGGGGTGATGGTTCGAGGGGGTTGCCCGTCGGTCTGAATGGCCCTTTTGGCACTGACGATCGATCGTTTACCTTCGCCTTGACCGAACGGGGTCCGGTGGGGTGGGACAACACCTCCGAAAAACCCCTGCCGAATTTTTCGATCACACGCAACGAAGACCGAAAGATCACACACTACGAGGGCACGATTGATTGGTCGCTCGTTGCGACCTTGCCCGGTGCATTCCCATCCTTTGGTCTCGCGGTTACCGTGCGCGACGCCGACGCCGACGACCAAAACAGCAAGAATGCACCTCTTTTGCACTGGGGCGCGGGTGGCAGTTCGCTGTCTGCCGGTCAGTTCAAGCGCATTGCCTACGGGAAGGGCGTTGGTCATCCCGAACAATTCGGTGCATTTCGGACGCAGACGACCCTCTGGAATGCCAACGACGCCGTGGTCGGCTGGGCTTTTGCGAGTGGTACGGGTGGAGCGAAAATCGTGGTGGATTCAGGGGCGGACCACGTCGAGTATCTCGTCAAAAGCCGGGCGCCCGTTTCCGAACGGCTGCTGCGGATCTCGGTGATTCCGGATGACACGCAAGCGCTCAACGACGTGCGCATTCGGGTACTCGACCAAACCGGCGCGGTTCGAGCCGAGGACGTGTTGGTACCCCGACGACCGTTTCGTGATCTGGAAGCCATCACCGCGCGCGTAGACGCGTTGCTGGCATCGGCAACGCATCCCTTGTGGAAGCGCCATCTCCAGTCGATCAAGGCACTGTCAATCGACGAGTGGGCGCGCACCCCGATCTACCGCGAAGCCGAAATGACCCGGGCCGAGGAAACTGCAGAACATCTTGAAACCATTCGCAAGGGCTTGAGCGGCGAAGCAGCCGAATGGAAGACCTATCTTGATGGCAAGCGCAGTTTGATCATGGCATTCGTATCGAAGCATGACAAATCGCTGCAGCAATACGTGCTGACACTTCCAAAGGCCTACGATCCAAGGCTCGCCCCCGATAAGCAAAAACCGCAGCCGCTTTTTCTTGAACTTCACGGGGCCGGCAGCGATCACAAGTTGGGCGATGCGGCCACGATTGTTTCAGCGACCGGTGCATTTTCTGGGTTGGGCTACGACCCGCAAAAACCCTACGCTCAAACCGCTCGAAAAGGCGTACATATTGCGCCCTTCGGACGCGGCAATCTTGGCTACGCAGGCGTCGCGGAGATCGACGTCTGGGAAGCGTATGACGATGCGGTTCAATATTTCAACATCGACGAAGATCGCAAATACCTGTACGGTTTTTCGATGGGCGGTAGCGGCACGTGGCGGCTCGGGACACGCACCGCCGATCGCTGGGCCGCGTTGGCGATACTCGGTATGTCACCAAAGAATCCCGAGTGGGGCCAGGTCAACAACATCGGCTACGGCATCCCGGTATTCCTTTGGTCCGGCGAGCACGACGCGTTCGCGTTGCATGGGTACGCGGGATTGGTTGCGGACATGAAAGCTGCCAACGTGAAATTGGTCACGCGACAGGAACCGAAGACGGGCCACAACTATCTGCAGAAAGTTCAGAAGGAAACCTACGAGTGGCTCTTGACCCACAGGCGCAAGCGCCCCGATCGTTTTTCCTTTGTGGCCGACATGGACGACCATCGCGGTGTCTGGGGTATCCAAATGACCCGTGCGCTGCACGTCAGCGCGGTCCCTCGTTTTACCTGCGAGATCAAGGGAAACCAGGTCGCCATCACCTCACAAGGCACGCCTTCGTTGACTGTGAATCTCGGTGCGGATGGCTTGAGGCTACGAGGCAAGGTAAGCGTGACGTTGAACGGCCGAAAGGTCTTTGAAGGCGACGTTGCAAAGCAGACGGCGGCGCTCGTCCTGGCCGTCGACGCCCATGGCGGTTGAGCTGTCGGCATTGCTTTGCAGCGAGCCCGGTGATTGAATCCAGCCGCATGGCAAGCAATGAACATCCGTTGCGCTGGGGCATCCTGGGCGCGAGTCGATTCGCGCGCCTCACCAGCGTTCCCGGTATGACGAAAAGTCCGGCCTGTCAGATCGTGGCACTGGCTTCACGTACACTGGAAAAAGCACGCGCTGCGGCTGATGAACTGGGGATCGGACGTGCGCACGGAAGTTACGAAGCCTTGCTCGCGGATCCCGAGGTTGAGGCCATTTACATCCCGTTGCCGAATCACCTGCACGCGCAGTGGTCCGAGCGGGCGGCTCGCGCGGGTAAACACGTGCTCTGTGAAAAGCCAATGGCGTTGACTGCCGCGGAGGCGGAACCGCTCTTGCAAGTGGCGCGGGAGACGGGAAAGTTCATCGTGGAGGCCTTCATGATTCGCCACCATCCGCAATGGCGGTTGGCACGCGAACGGGTGCAAAGCGGCTCGATTGGTGAGCTGCGCGCCATTCAATGCGCGTTCTCGTATCACAACGTTGATCCCGCGAACATCCGCAACCAACGCGATATCGGTGGCGGGGCGCTGTACGACATCGGTTGCTACGCGATCAATCTCTCTCGCTACCTCTTCGGCTCCGAACCGAGTCGGGCTGTAGCCGTGTGCGAACGGGATCCCACCTCCGGGGTTGATCGACTGACAAGCGGTATCCTGGACTTTGGTACAGGGCAGGTCACCTTCACGGTTGCAACCCAGCAGGTTCCTTTCCAGCGTGTCCAGATCTTCGGAACCAGGGCGAGGATCGAGATGGAGATCCCGTTCAATGCTGCGCCCGACCACATCAGTCGGGTGTTCATTGACGACGGCCGAGATCGGTTTGGTGGTGGTGTCGTCGTGGAAGAACTTCCCGCCGTGGATCAATACGCCGAGCAGGTCACGAACTTTGCGGCCGCGGTGCGCACCGGTACCACGCCCGAAAATAGCATCGAGGACTCGCTTGCAACGATGCGGGTTATCGACGCGATGTTTCGCTCCGCCAACAGCGGTCGCTTCGAGAACGTCGCCCGCTAGTTGAAGTACACGTGGCGTGGATTGGCGCCCGCGAGGAGGTACGCCAACAGATCCAGCAGTTCGTCCAAATTCAGCCCATTGATGAGGCCCGGAGGCATCTGCGACATCGGGGAACGCTCGAAGGTCGCGACTTCGGCCATCGGAACGGCCTTCAATTCCTGCGGCTTGAACATGTTTGGCATGAGCGCGATTTGTTCGTCATCCTGCTGAATGATTCGACCCGTCACCACCTCGCCGTTTTTCAGAGTGATGATCGAGCTTGCGTATTGATCGGAGACCACACTGGCTGGGTTGACGATGGATTCCATCAACTCGGAAATGGAGAAGCGCGAACCGATGCCTGCGAGATCGGGCCCCACGTTGCCGCCTTCCAGGTTGAATCGATGACAAAGAACGCACGTTGACGCCGAGAACATCTTCCTGCCGTTCTCGAAATTGCGTTTGCGAAGAAGTTCTGGCTTGTTGCCGAGCGGTTCCATCACGGCGCGAACGGACCATTCCTGTCCCGGCCCGACCGCGCTTGGCAGTTCCATCCCTTGCAAATCGGGCAAGGACTCGTCCGAGATCAATCCCGCCAGTTTCGTTTTCTCGGCCTCGGGAATGCTGGCGACACTTTCTTCCCGAATCATCTTCCAGCCCGCGTAATACAAATTGCCACCGCGTGAGCTGCTCATCGCCTCATTGATGAGCTGGAAGTAGCGCTTTCGCAGGGGCGTCGTCCACCCGGCCGATACGTTGCGCAACATCGATGCGAGTAACATCCGTTGTCGATGGGGACTTTGCTGCACCATCGTCTTGACAACCTGGCCGTAAAACTCGTTTCGTTGGGCCTGTTCCTGCAACCCCGAAACATCTTCTTTCTCTGCGCTTTCCATCAGGGCGATGGTCTTTTCGACCACGGACGGTGCGTTCAGATAGGCGAGCATGCGAGACAATTCGGCATCGACCTGCTTGTCGTTGCTCGGAAAGTATTTGTCGACTTGTGCAATCACGGCGCTCGACTGGCCGGGCGTCGGTTTCCCGAGGCGAATGAAAACAAGCGACAGCGCCCGCAAGATCTCCAGCCGTTCGGCCGGTGACAATGCGCCGAAGTCGATGAGGGTGAGCGCCTTGATGGCGTCCTTCTGATCGGTCGGCTTGCCGTGGCGGGACAGGGCAACGATGGCCGATATACGAGACCATGGATCTTTTTCGGTGGTGGCTTTTTTGCGCCAGGTTTGCACCGGTTGATGCTCGATGACCAATCGAGCTGCAGAGCGCAAGAAGCGATCGGGGTGTCCAAGGTACGGCCACGCCAACATCAGCCCCTTGGGGTCCGCGTGTCCGTGATACGTTTCGAGCTGGTGGCGCAGCTCGCGCAGGTGTACGGCCTCGGGGTGCGTTGGGCGTGCGGCAATCTCGGTGTCTTCGGTGGCGATACCGGTATAGGTGACGCGGTACACGCCCGACTGGACCTGTCGGCCACCCGTGATGAAGTAGAGTGCTCCATCCTTGCGAACCACGATGTCCGCGACTGGGAGCGGCGCCCCGACGATGAAGTCCTCCTTCGTGGCCTCGTATGCCGAGCCCTTGGGCGTCAGCGTGACAGCGTGAATGGTGCCGTAGGTCCAGTCGAGCGCGAAAAAGGCGTTCCGATATCGGGTTGGGAAATGCGTTTGGTATCCAAAGACGACACCCGACGGCGACGCGGGCCCGGTATCGAGTAGGGCGCCGACGCTGTCGGCAAAGGTGTCGGGCCATATCGCCGTGTTGTTCCGCCAGCCGAACTCGGCGCCACTTGGCACCATGCAAATGCGGGGTGAACGGTACCACGAGGTTCCGAGATCCCACTCCATATCGGAGTCGTAGGTAAACAGATCCCCCTGATTGTTGAACGCCAGGTCGTAGGCGTTTCGAACGCCCGTTGCAACCAGTTCCCAGTGCGACCCATCCGGGGTGAATCGTACCACCCATCCGCCGGGCCGGAAGCGTCCCTTGTTGCCCGTGGGATCCGCCACCGGGGGCAATAGCTGGTCCAACCCGAATACCTTCGGAGCAAGTGCCGTGGTGACGGTGTCGGGCATGTCGGTGAAGTTGGAACCGATGAAGTAGATCCATTTCCCGTCGGGAGAAAGCGCGAGGCCATGAGGGCCGTGCTCGCCACCGTGTTTGAACGAAACGAGGCGCGTGACGGCGTCGTACTGATCATCATGGTTGGTGTCGCGCAATCGGTAGACCCCGTTGCCGTAGGGTGCGTCGTTCTTTGCATCTCCCACGACCACATAGAGGCTGTTGTGGGCGTAGAGCAAACCGTGTGCATGGCCGACAGGCACCTTCAGTTTCTCGACCCGCGTTTCCGAAGCAGGGGCGCCTATGGGGGCGGGGGTGATGCGAAACAATCCGGTTTCGTGTTGGGCCGAGGCAATCAGCCGATCCTGGTTGTCAACCGCGATGCTGATCCAGGAACCTTGGGTCTCGCGGGGTGCCGAGTAGACAAGTTCAACTTGAAACCCGGGTGGTGCCTTGATGGCAGAGACGGGCGTCGCCTGTCCAAGCACTCCGGCGCCGCTGAGGTTCTCGGTTGCCCTGGTACCCGTGGTCGGGTCAGGGGCGCAGCACGGTTGAAATGGGCCTGGTTCATCCGCGTTGTTTTTGGTGGGGATCTCTTTGCGAAGGGTATTGGTTCCGCACGAGAGTGAAACGGCAAGGGCGCCACAGACAAGAGCCTGGGAGAAGAAACGGATCATGCGTCGGCTGATGGTAGCGACGACTCTCAATAATTGCGACGGTGATTCGAGGCGGGTGCGCAGAAATGCGAAAGGCCGCTTTTCCCCTTGAGAAAAGCGGCCTTCGCCGAGCACGGTCCGGATTGACTAGAAGTCTTCGCCGCCCATGCCACCCATGCCACCCATGCCACCACCACCACCACCGCCACCGCCGGCTGCCTTGGGCTCCGGCTTGGGACGATCGGCGATCAGCGCCTCGGTCGTCAACATCAGGCCTGCAACTGAAGCTGCGTTCTGGAGGGCCGTGCGCACAACCTTGGCCGGGTCAATGACGCCGGCCTTGACGAGATCTTCGTAGACCTCGGTGGCTGCGTTGAAGCCGTAGTTGCCTTTGCCTTCCTTGACCTTCTCGACGACGATCGAGCCATCAAGACCCGCGTTTGCGGCAATCTGACGCATCGGTTCTTCAGCGGCACGACGGATGATCGCAACGCCGTACTGACGGTCGTCCTTGAACTTCAAGGTATCGAGCACGGCGGCCGTGCGAATGAGGGCGACGCCGCCACCGGGTACGATGCCTTCTTCAACTGCTGCGCGGGTTGCGTTGAGCGCATCCTCGACACGGGCCTTCTTTTCTTTCATCTCGGCTTCTGTTGCAGCTCCGACCTTGATGACGGCGACACCGCCAACGATCTTTGCGAGACGCTCCTGGAGCTTCTCACGATCGTACTCGCTCGAGGTTTCCTCGATCTGAGCACGGATCTGCTTGGCACGTGCCTTGATGTCGTCCTTCTTGCCAGCGCCTTCCACGATCGTGGTGTTGTCCTTGTCGATCTTCACGCGGCGAGCTCGGCCTAGATCCTTGAGCGTGATGCTCTCGAGCTTGATGCCGAGGTCTTCCGTGATCGACTGACCACCGGTCAGAATCGCGAGATCATTCAGCATCTCCTTGCGGCGATCGCCAAAGCCCGGGGCCTTGACGGCAGCAACGTTAAGCGTACCACGGAGGCGGTTCACCACCAGCGTTGCAAGCGCTTCTCCCTCGACATCTTCGGCGATGATGAGCAGGGGACGTCCGCTCTTGGCAACCTGCTCCAGAATCGGAACGAGATCCTTCATCGAACCAATGCGCTTTTCGTTGATGAGAATGTAGGGATCCTCAAATACGCATTCCATGCGATCGGCGTCGGTGACGAAGTAGGGGGAGAGGTATCCGCGGTCAAACTGCATGCCCTCGACGATGTCGAGTTGCGTCTCCATCGACTTGGCTTCTTCGACCGTGATCACGCCTTCTTTGCCGACCTTTTCCATGGCCTCGGCCAGCATGTCCCCAATCTCGCGATCGCCGTTGGCGCTGATGGTACCCACCTGGGCGATCTCTTCTTTGCCCTTGGTTACCTTGGCGAGATCCTTGAGAGCCGCCATCATTTTTTCAACGGAGGCTTCGATGCCGCGCTTGATGTCCATTGGGTTGTGACCCGCTGCCACGAGGCGTGAACCTTCGCGGTAGATTGACTGAGCGAGGACAGTTGCTGTCGTGGTGCCGTCACCTGCGATGTCCGAGGTCTTCGATGCAACTTCTTTGACCATCTGCGCGCCCATGTTGGCGAGCTTGTCTTCGAGCTCGATTTCCTTGGCGACGGTAACGCCGTCCTTGGTCACGAGCGGCGAGCCCCATGACTTCTCAATGATGACATTGCGACCGCGTGGTCCGAGCGTCACCTTGACGGCATTGGCGAGTGCATCGAGGCCCTTGGCCACGGAAGCCCGCGCTTTTTCTGAGAATACGATTTGTTTGGCTGACATTGCTTATCTCCTGAAATCTGAAATTTGTGATACGAAATTAACCAAGGATTGCGAGGATGTCCTCTTCCTTGAGAATGATGTGCTCGTCGCCGTCGAGTTTGATCTCGGTACCCGAGTACTTGCCAAAGAGAACGCGATCGCCCTTTTTGACTTCGAGCTTGCGAACGCTGCCGTCATCGAGCACGACGCCGTTGCCAACTGCAACCACCTCGGCCTCTTGCGGCTTTTCTTGCGCGGTCGAGGGGATGTAGAGACCACCCTTGGTCTTCTCCTCTTGGTTGATGCGCTTTACCAGAATGCGGTCGTGTAGCGGCCTGACCTTCATATTCGAGACTCCTGAGTGACGTTGATAATGGGTTGCGTCAGGAATGTATCCCGACGGGACCCATGAGTGAATCACCCCGGGTGCGAGCGTCAAGCCCAATGTCCGAAAAAGGACATTATGTTAGTTAAAACATAGACTTACGGCTGGCAGTTCGGGGGAGAGAGTGCTGATTTTCCGTGACTTTTTGGGGACGACCAGACACCCGGGGCTAAAACCGGTTCGGTCGGAAAGGCTCCGGATCGATGTGCGCGGGCGTGCCACCCAGGATTTCGGCGACAAGCTTCCCGGTACCCGGACCCATGGAAATGCCTTCCATGTTGTGGCCCGCAGCGATGCACAAATTGGAAGCTTTCGGGGCGAGCCCAATCAACGGAATCCCGTCCGAGGTCATCGGTCGGAAACCGTACCACTCTTCCTCGACCGGATCGGGATGAGGGTCGTTCATGAATCCTTCTGCGCCTCGCCGCAACATCCCGATGCGGTTGGGGTGAAGGGAGGTATCAAACCCTGCAAACTCAAGCGTCGACCCGAGGCGGAATCCCGAATCCATCGGGGTCGCAACGACTCGCTTCTCGTGAAAATAAAGCGGTCGCGTTGGGCAGATGGCCGGGCGTGCCATCGTGGTCGAGTAGCCCTTGGCCGGAACGATGGGGATTGGGCAGCCAAGCCTTCGGCGCAATGCCGCGCTCCGAGCGCCTGCAGCAAGCACAAAAGCATCCGCGGGGTGAGCTCCATCGTCCGTGATGGCGGCATGGGCTTTTCCATCGTGAATATCTAAACGACGCACAGGGGTGTTCTCTATGATCCGAACTCCGCGTCGGTCGAGAATCGCGCGCATCGAATCCATCAGCCGTCCCGGATGAAGGTGTGCGTCGTGTCCGTAGAAGACCCCACTGTGCAAGTCCGGCTTCAAGGACGGCTCGAAGGTGCTGAGCGCAGATCCCTCAATGGCGTCACCCAGAAATCCAAACTTTGCGAGACGCTCGATGGATTGATCAAAATGCCCTCGGCCTTCAGGTGTCTTGAACAGATAAAGGCAGCCCGCTGCTCGCCACTCGCACGCGAGCTGTTCCTCTTGCATCAACATGTGGTACAGATGGGTCGAGCTTTCGAGCAAAGGCTGCCTGACCCGTGCGGCGTACATCATTTGCTTTTCATTGCAGTTTCCCGCAAATCGCAACAGCCAGCGCCAGAGGGAGGGGTCAATTCGAGGCTTGATGCGCAAGGGGGCGTTTCTGTCGAAAATTGCGCCAAGTGCGCGCTTGACCACGCCGGGTTCGGTCAACGGAAAAACATGCGAGCGGGAAACCAGGCCGCAATTGCCATGCGACGCACCTTGTCCCCACTTTGCTGACTCGAGAATGGTAACCCGCCATCCGGATCGCGAGAGGAAGTACGCCGAGGCGGCACCGATGATGCCACCCCCGACGACGACCGCGTGTTTTGGAATCGAATTGAGGTTCACGAGTGTTTTCTGCCCTCAAGTAGCGCATCGACCCAAGCGACGTGAGTCGCACATCCCATGCGCCCGAACAAGCTCTCCCAGAGCGCCACACACAACGAATACTGATCTGAGCGTGCGTTTGGGGGTTGTCCCGCAAGTTGTTCGGGCGCCATGTACGCTGGCGTGCCCACGGTACGACCCGTTCGGGTCAGGCGTTGTGGTACGGAAGGGTTGGGAATCGATTCTTCGGGAGCATCCGTGCGCGCTTCAGCGGTCTCGCCGTTTCCGCCAATCGCGCCGACGATGCCAAAGTCGGCAACCCGGACCCGGCCGTCCCGTCCAACCAAGGCGTTTTCAGGCTTGAAGTCGCGGTGGATCAAACCCGCGGAATGGGCGGCTTGAAGCCCCCTGGTGGCCTGGGCGTAGGCCGAGAGAATGGCGTTCGTCGAGGGCCGGTGACGAAGCACCCAGTCTCGCAACGTCCAGCCATCGACGTATTCCATGACGAGGTAGATGCGATCGTTCCAATTGCCGACCTCGTGGATGGGAACAACGTTGGGGTGTGACAATCGCGCGAGCGCCCGGGCTTCGCGCAAAAGGCGGTCGGCGGCAGCTTCGTTCAAGTGACTCGGATGCACGAGTTTGATCGCGACCTTTCGGTCGAGGCGTTCATCGTTGGCGAGGTAGACGACGCCCATTCCGCCCTCGCCGAGCCGATCGAGAATCTCGTAGCGATCAATGCGAGTAGGCAGTGGATCGTGGCGGGCCGGAATTGGCATCGACGCAGCGTGGGCCACCCCGCGAATCAGCTCCTCAAAGCGCGCCTTGCGGTGCTCTGCATCTCTGGCGCCCCCGGGAGGAGGTCCCTCGTTCGGCGGCCGATTGTGAGCGGGCATGGGCGGCGTGGCGTCTTCAGTCGGGTGGGGCGAAGTTTTGGAATATACTTCCGACGCGCCACGGTCATGAAAGAAATGTTCCAAATCCACGTTTGCGCTTCCCCACGGAGATGCACCGTTCTGGTCGGCGTGTTGGCCGTGTGGGCGACGGCGTGTTCCAATAGGTCAGCCGCTCCCTCGCCCGGCAGCACGGGTGGCCAGGGCGGCGCTGCCCCTTCGCAGGGTGGCATGGCGCCCGAGACGAATCCGATATGCGGCGCGACCCCGGCTGCGGGACCCGCCCTTGTGCGTCGATTGACCCGGACCGAATACTTGAACTCCTTGTCTGAACTGCTGCCCGGCGCCGTCAGTCCATCGACTGAGGCATTGTTGTTAACCGATCCTGCGGTTGACGGTTTCGAGAATCAAACACGCGCGATTCGACCAAGCGCACTACAGGTTGAGGCCTGGTCCGATGTCGCGGCTGCGGCTGCTCAGGTTGCGTTGTCAGCCGGCCCTGCGAGGGTTCTTGGGTGTTCACCCGAAGGCGATCAGGCGCTGTCGTGCGTCGGTACATTTGTGTCTGCCTTTGGCTTGAAAGCCTTCAGACGCCCCCTGACAGAATCGGAAAAATCGTCGTACGTTGAGCTATACCAGAGTTTGCGGGAGGAACTCGATGTGGCCAGTTCGACCGAACTCCTTGTGCAGGCCTTCTTGCAATCGCCTCAGTTCCTCTATCGTATGGAGCTCGGTCACGCGGGTCCGACGGGCATCCGAGCGTTGGATTCATTTGAAATTGCGACGCGACTCTCGTACCTCATCTTGCAGTCGACTCCGGACGACACCCTGTTGGCTGCGGCTGGCGCCTCAAAACTCACGAATCCTGACGGCTTACAAATTGAGATACAACGGATGCTCGCGAAACCGGCCGCGGCCTCTGCGTTTGGTGAATTTGTACGACAGTGGCTTGAGCTGAATGCTGTACTCGATCGCGGTTCGCACAAGGATCCCGTGATCTACCCTGGATGGAACTCAGAGCTTGCGAAGGCGGCGCTTGACGACACGGCTAACTTTGCGGGTTTTGTCTTTCGCCATGCTCAACCGACCTTGAAGACTTTGCTCCAATCCGGAGCGGGTCCCGTCGACGCGCGGCTTATAGGTGTCCATGGCGGCGTCGAAGGCTCAGCACAAAGGGCAGGGGTGCTGACGCGCATTGCGTTCCTCGCCGCAAACGCACGTTCGGTTGGAGGATCCCCACCCCTGCGTGGCGCAACCGTTCAGAGATCGCTTCTGTGTGCGTCGCCACCCTTGCCGCCTTCCGATGTGGACCGTTCCGAGCCGCTGCCTTCCGAAGGAGTTGGTGTTACGAATCGGGCGCGTTTTGAATCCCGCGTCGCGTCGTCAATGTGCAAGGGCTGCCACGTCGGGATGGATGGGATTGGTTATGGCTTCGAGCATTTCGACGCCATCGGGCAGTTTCGCACCGTGGACAACGGACAGCCGATTGATGCGAGAGGCGTGTTGATTGACACGGGTTCCACCGATGGTCCTTTCGATGGTGCGCCTGCGCTTTCTGCGCGTCTCAGTGAAAGTCCGGTCGTGAACGACTGCTTCGTTGCACGTTTCTTCCAGTATGCCTACGGGCGGCCGGCGTCAGATTCTGATCATTGTGCGCTGGAACGCCTGCAAGCGCGCTTTGTGGCGTCCGGCGGCGATTTGGTTGATCTCATCCAGCAAATCGCTCTCGGTCCAGAGTTCGGCCAGGTTGCAGGGTTCGAGGACAACGCCCGATGAGCTGGAGTCGAAGACAGGTCGTGCGACGGTTTATGGTCGGTGCCGCGGGAACGATGTTGCCGATTGGGATGCACCGGCACGTTCACGCAATAACGCCCATCAAACGCCTGATCTTGGTGCCGACGCCGCAGCAGATGATGCCCGACGCCTGGCTTATGCGACGCGGAGGCATGGCGCATTCGGCGTTTGGATATGAGCTCGGCGACGTATCGGTTTCCGAGTTCAGCCCGACCCTGGCTCCGCTTGCACAGCACAAACGCCGGCTCAATATCATCGAAGGTCTTGCTCAGGTCACGGCGATCCCGTCTTCCGGTGAGGTCAACGCCCACGATGCGTCCTATGCCAACCTGTTGTCGGCCGCAGGTGTCCATCCGACGCAGGCGAAGTATGGCGTGGGTCCGTCGCTTGACCAGTTGGTGGCCGCAGCGATCGCACGTCCGGATCAAATCCCTTCGATGACACTTGGGCCGGACGTCTACCTGGGTGGATTCTCGCATCTGGGTCAGGAGCAGCGCACGCCTTCGCAAGGTTCACCGCAGCAAGCCTTTTATCGGTTGTTCCCGGAAGCACGGCCCGGTACGCCGGGAGCCAATCCGGATGTTCGATCTCGCATCGAAGCGTCGCGGGGCAAGATTGTCGATTTTGCCCGACGCGAGTTTGAGCGTGTTGGCGTCGGGCTCCCCTCGGAAGGCCGTGCCACGTTTGCGTCGCATGTGACCTTGCTTCGCGATCTTGAGCGACGTTTGTCGGTGTTTTCGCAACGGGCAAACTGTGCCGCGCCGGCGGAAACGTATCCCGAATCAGAGACGGAAAATCGCGAGCGGTTTCAGATGTTCGCAAGGATCGTTGCTGCGGCGATGGCCTGCGATCGTACCCGTGTTGCGGTTATTCAACCCCGCGAGTTGTTTGCCCGGGAAGTGGGCGTCCTCATGGGTGATGTCCATCAGGATTATGCGCATCAGGCACATTTGGACAACCATGCGGCAGCGGTGATGGCACGCTGGAACCGTGTCTACGGCGAATACATCGCCTATTTGTTGGATGCACTCGCGGATTATCCGGAGGGTGACGGGACCTTGCTCGACAGTTGTCTTGTGGTCTGGTTCAATGAACACGGATTGACACGTGCGCCGCACACACTGGTCGAGATGCCGGTCGTGATTGCGGGCGGATCGGCCCTGGGATTGCGGACAGGCCGCTACATCTCGGTGCCGCGTTTGACGCCGCATCCCCAGGTGCCCGAGTCACGGACTGGGGTTCCGCATTCGCACCTCCTCGTGTCGATTGCTCGCATCATGGGGCTCTCCAATACCTGGGTTGGTGAGGCTTCGCACGGACTCGCAGGCGGCGGCATGTTGGATCTGTCCGGGCCGCTTGCCGGTTTCTGATACGATGGTCGCAAAACATGTCGTCGCGTGGTGTGAAACAGTCGTTCCTGGCGCTGGTTGGACCCGGCCTTCCGATTGTTGATCTCTTCGAGCACCTTCCCGGCGTTTGTTTCTGGTTGAAGGATAGCGAATTGCGCTTCGTGACCGGGACGCAATCGTTTGTGCAGTTGTGCGGCAAACTGCATGAAGACGAGATTATAGGAAAAACCGATATCGACATGTTTCCGGTGGTACTGGCCGACAAGTTTCGGGCCGACGATCGCGAAGTGTTCAGAACCGGCGAACAACGCTTGAACCTGGTTGAATTGATTCCGGGTTCCGATGGAACGGTAGATTGGTACTCGACCAACAAATTCCCGGTTCGCGACGCGAAAGGAAAGATCATCGGCGTGGCGGGCACAACGCGCTTGCTGCGCAAGTCGGGCCAGGTGTTGCATCCTTATCGAGAGCTCGCCGAAGCGCTCGACTACATCAGTCAGAACCTCGGCAAGAGCATCGAAGTTCGCGCCCTCGCGAAGTTGCAACGGATGTCGATTTCGCAGCTTGAACGCAGGTTCAAGGAGCTGTTTCAGATCACCCCTGCGCAATACATCATCAAAGTTCGCTTGACGGCGGCCTGTCGATCGCTTGCGACTTCGCGTGAGGGGATCGCCCGGATCGCGATCGAGACGGGATTCTACGATGCCAGTCACTTCTGTCGGGTTTTCGCCAAACACATGGGCATCACGCCAACCGCGTATCGTACAGCGTATCTCGAGGGAAAGATTCCGTCGCAATCGCTAGGCGAATAGCTTCGGTGGAAGACGAAAGGTCACGTGATCGCCCTCGTTGTGTTTTCTGGTCTGACGGCATTGTTGTCGGCCAAATTGGTCGTGCAAGGCGATACCTCCTGCCCAACGGCTGCCGAAGTGGGCCGCGAGCTGGAGTCGATGCTGCACGTCGGTGCGCGCGTGGAGGAACGGATTGGACTTCGCACGCTCGGGGAGGTTGTCGGCATCGAATTGTTTGCGGCAGACGGCACCGAGCTCATGCGTCGTTTGATACCGGCCGGAGGGGATTGTCTGGGGCGCGCGCGGGTTGCGGCCGTGATGGTCGGGGCGCGACTGCGACAACTTCGCCCGGAGGTTTTCAGGGTGGACGTGGTTGCACCGGTCGAGCCCATTCCGGATCGCCCGCCGCCGCGACCGCTGCCGACCTTCGAGCACGATCTGGATTTGGGGCTTGGGTTGGCGGCTTCGCTGGCGAGTTCAGAAGCGAATCTTGGCGGCACCGCTCAACTCCATTATTTCGCGCCGGCAGGCGGTCTAGGACTCCACCTTGGACTGCACGTGGACGGAAGCCGCGATGTGGGTTTCACCGGACAAGCGGATACCAATCGCATCGCCCGCTTTCGACGGGTTCCCATCTCCATTGGACCGGCCTGGCGCTTTAATCGAGGGCGCTGGAACCTGGATTTTCGTTTGGCCCCGGTCGCGCTCTGGACCGCTGTTGAGGGCCGGAAGTTCGTGAGCAACCAGGAAAACACCAGCTGGGCCGTGGCCGGAATCTTCGGTGCGCGTGCCTCTTCGCGGACCGGCGTCATTGTGACCTGGATCGATTTTGGGGCATTTGTGTGGCCCCGGCAAACGGCGGTGGCTACCGGAACTCTGAAAGAATCCATAGACTTACCGAGGGCTGGTGCCATGCTTTCGGTGGGTGCGGGTTTGTGCACACGCTGCCGTCCTGTCGCGGATTGACCCGGCAATGTTTCGTAAGGATTGGGGCACACTCAGACATTCAGGGAGGCGATCCACAAAGCAGCCCGGAACTTGTTACACCTCATGCAAAGCAACGATGGCCCCGACGACCATGGCCGCGACCCTCGGGTCGACGGAGCGGGAGCGACTGGCAATCGTACTGCGCCGCTGGATCTCGCCACGGTGTACCGGTTGCACGCACAAGACGTCGCGCGCTGGGCCACAGGCTTGCTGGGTCCGCCGTGGGATGCCGACGATGTTGTTCAAGAAGTCTTCATCGTGGTGCAACGCCAGTTGCCATCCTGGAAACCCAACGCGAAGATCACAACCTGGTTGTTTGAGATCACGCGTCGGGTGGCACTCGCAAAACGGCGACGGCAGCGTTTTTGGGGTTTGCGCAACCGATCGATGCACGAGGATGAAGAGTTCAGCCACAAGGGGCCCGGTCCAATCGAGTTGCTGGAGAAGCGCGAAGCATCGCAAACCGTGTACCGATTGCTCGACAAACTGCCGGAGAAATATCGCGTGACGTTGCTTCTGTACGAAATCGAGGAACGTTCGGGACCCGAAGTCGCAGAACTCACGGGTGCTACCCTTGAGAATGTATGGGTCCGTCTGCACCGCGGCCGAGCGCTTTTCAAGAAACAGTTCGAGAAGAGCATGGGCAGCAGGGGCGGGGAAAAATGAAACGCGAAACCGGCTGGGAGCGCTGGAAAGATGCTACCCCTTCTGACCGTGATACGGATTCACAGATCGGAGCGCTGTTGCGCACGGCGGGCCGGCCACCGACGTTCAGCGATGCGCGTCTGTCGAGAATCGAACGCGCCCTGGTGAGCCCTCTGCGACGCGGACGCCCCGGATTGATGGTGCGCTGGGCAGTCGCTGCGGGAATCTTGCTGTTTGCGGGGGGCGTTTTTGCGGGCGTCGCCGGTCCGCGAAAAGTATTGCGGTTGATGGTGACGTGGTTCGGCGACCTGGATGAGCCCGCGAAGGTGGCGTCATCTCCCGTCGTTCTGTCTCGACCGAAACGGTCCATCGCTGTGCGTGTTCCGATTGCCTTGCGGGAACAACCTGCTCCTGCTCCTGACCCGGTTGCGGTTGCGGCCGTGGCTCCGGCGAAGTCCTACGCGCCTCCGGCGGTTCGCCCCCGCCGTCGGCCCCCGGTATCTTCACCCCGCATCGCAATGGTGCCGCTTCTTGACGCCACCCTGCCGGTCACTCAACCGGCGGTGGGTGGCAGTACCGCTGGCAGCGGATTGGTGGAAGAAGCCGCACTCTTGCAACGTGCGATGATTCGACTTAACAAGGACGGCGATGCGCGGGGTGCACTTGCGCTGCTCGACGAGTACGGTCAGCGTTTTCCGCTTGGCTCGCTTTCCTCCGAGGCCGCGATGGCCCGGGTGGATGCATTTTTGGTGCTCGGTCGCGTGGATGAAGCGATCGCCCTTGGTCGCAATGCACCGGATCTGCCGCTTGAGCGGCGCCGCGAACTTTACGTGCTCGAGGCCGAGCGCCTTGCCGCCCGGGATTGTGCCAAAGCGGCCGAGCGTTTTGATGCGCTCCTCGGCGGCTCGCTTTCCGCGTCGTTGCGCGAACGGGCGCTTTTCGGGCGGGCGATGTGCAAGCGTCAAATGGGACGAGACGCGGCGGCGCGGGCCGATCTTTGGCAGTACATGGATGAGTTTCCGAAGGGCCGTTTCGTGATGCAGGTTCAAAAGGCGCTCGGTGAACCCTGATGTGACGAGACGGTTGTAGGTCGAGCCCGAACGCGCCATAACAGCCCCCGTGACCGAGGTATTACCGCAGAACGCAGAACGCGCCGCGACTTTCCTGGTGGATCGGACGCGCCTTCGGCATGGTCGGCTCTGGAACCAGGGTGCCCGCGCACACCGTTTGTCGCCCGGAATTTCTGGTGAGTCGCTTGAGCTGATCGCGTGCCGACGTCTTCGTGGCGTTTCAGAGCCAGTCGTATCGGCCCTGATGGGGTGGTCGCGCGGCGAGCGCCCGGCCTTGCTGCTTTCTTCGGTTCCAACCAGCCTTGATGTGCTGCGATTGCAGTCCGTGGGACGCAGATGCGTTTCGTTGCTCGAAGACGCCGAGGCGCTAGCCCACGGTGACCCTCGGCATCCCGACGGTCTGACGTTTGTGCTTCACGATCTCTGCCACCTTGAAAAGTTTGTCGACCCAGCTCACCGGGCGGGTCAGATTGGCTTCTTTGATTCGGTGTTGCGCGCGACCCAAATGGCGGAATGGTCAGCCCTGGAAGCGCCCTTCGACGGTGAATGGGAAGCCGATCGTGACTACGTCTTTTCCGACATGAATGGGTCGGCAATTTTTTTGTTCGCGGCACTCAAGATGAAGGTTCGGATGGCCGTGCGGCGTCAGGTTGCTCGAATGAGAGGCTCCGATCCCCGCGTGGGTGGAGCGCTTGATCCGATCGAGCAGGCGGCATTCGATGAAGCGGAGCACAGACTGCTGGCGTTGCTGTGTTTGGATGGTCCCCTGCTTGAGGCCGGCGTGAAAGTGTCGGCCCGTCGAGATCATCCGGAGGGTGCCGCTCGGTTGTTGCAAGTCTTCGAGGACCGTGGCCACGCGATTTTACAATCAGAGACCAATCGATTCGCGGTGCCGTAGGCATTCTTTACTGCCGGCCTCCACGCGGTGGCACGGCCTTGGCCGGACCTCGTAGATCGAGCAGGTCACGCTTTGGCCCAGTTTGCCGCGCAAGGCGACACAGCGACCCGACGGATCAAGTCGCATGTGCGCGGAGCCATCGTCCGCCACCACCACCAAATGTGCTGTGCGGCGACCCTTGCGAACCGGCTCGTCCTTTGCAACCTCGACCCAGTCGAAATACCCCTCGCTCTTGTTGTCGGCGGGGTTGCAACAGCAAGCGCCGCACTCGCGACATTCAGGGATCGGGGGTACAGTTGGCGGCATGTTGAGCAAGCACATTCTGGCAGGTTTTTCGTTCTATGCGGCCATGGCCGTGAGCGGTCAGGCACAGGCAGCGTCGCCGCCGTTTTCCGGCATGGCAGGCGTGACCTATCGGGCGTTGGATCTGAATGAAATGCGCGGATTCTACGGAAAGGGCGCCGGTTTCCGTGAGGTTCCGGCCAGTGAAAAGGGTGCGGTTCGTTTTGGCGTGGGCCAGGATCAATTCGTCGAGTTTCTCCCGGGTGGCATCAAGGGATTTGTGGTGCGCTTTCAAAGCATCACGCTTGCAACCCCCAGCCTGAAAGCACTCGAGCGTGATCTGAAGCTTCGGGGTGTCGTCATGGAAAAAGGCAAGGGCAAGGCGCTGTCCTTCCGCGATCCCTTTGGCCATCTCATCCACGTCGTCGAATCCAAACCTGGCAAGCAGCCTGCCAAACCAGCGCCCGGATTCGCGCAGCATTTGCAACACGTTGGCTTCGTCGTACACCACGACCTCGAAGCAGAGGCGCAAAAATACTACGGCGAGACCATGGGATTCGAGGAAGTCTTTCGCATGAAAGACAAGGGCGGCCGTCCGACCCTCATCAAGTACAAGATCTCACCGAATAGCACCGACATCATCGAATTGCTCTTCACCTGGGGTCCGATCTTTGACCCATGGGGAGCGGGCTCGATGTTCCACTTGAACTTTGAGGTTCAGGACATTGGGGACGCATACTGCAAGTTGTTCAAAACCGGCCTGGTCGATGAAGATCGACATGTCCCGCAGGTCAATGCCGAGCGACTCTGGGCGATCGACCTTTTCGATCCCGAGCATACCCGCATGGAGATCCAGGTCATGAAGCACGCGACCGAGGAAATCGGTGCGAGCAAGTCGCTGTCCTGCGCAGGGCAGGCCGAAGAGGTCAAGCTTTTCAACGGCAAGAACCTTGATGGATGGACCGGTGAACAAGGTTTCTGGCGGGTGCAGGACGGTATGATCGTCGGCGAGTCGAAGATGTACATGCACTACAACACCTTCCTCTGGCACGATGCCGAGATCACGCGCGACTTCCACCTATCCGTGTGGATCAAGCAGACGCCTTCTCGCAATCGCAACAGTGGTGTCCAGTTCCGAAGCCATCACATTGACGGCGGCAACCACGCCATCGGTTATCAGGCCGACGTCGGTACCAATCTTTGGGGACGCCTCTACCACGAGGAAGGTCGTCAACACCTGTTCCAAACCGACGTGGGCGAAAACGCCGTCGACTGGGAGGGCTGGAATCACTACGAGATTTTGGCCGTGGGTCACCGAATCTGGACGGCGGTCAACGGCACCATTTCGGTGGCAGTCGAGGATCCGAAGGGCGAACTGGTCGGCAAGCTCGCGTTGCAGATTCACTTCGATCCACAACAAGTGACACGCTTCAAGGATCTGAAGTTTGTCCGCAACCCGCCGATCGCCCTGGCGGGCAAGACCGAGGCTGAGTTGTTAAAGATGCTGGCTCCCGTCAAAGAAGCAAAGGGCCGCTAGACATAGCTGCTACGGAACATCTTTCCCGGCGGAAGCTTTCAACAGAATAAACCAGTCCTGAAGATCAAGCTTGATCTTCATCGCTTCGGTTGCGACACGCACGCGGTCGATCTTGTTCGTGCCGAGCACCACCTGCATGCGGATTGGATGTGCCAACAGCCACGCGTAGGCCAGGACTTCCGCGTTGGTTTCGTATTTGGGCGCAAGTGCGTCAAGCGCAGCACGCACACGGGTGGGCCGTTCTTCGTTGGAAGTAAAGAGTTTACCGCCGGCCGTGGGCGACCAGGCCATGGGCGTCGCCCGATGCTTCATGAGGTGCTCGACGGCACCATCAAACAAAGGCGTGGTTTGCAGCAAGCTGAGCTCGATTTGATTCGTAACGAGTGGAAAATCGAGGCGGCTTTGCAACAGGTCGAACTGACCCTGCGAGAAGTTCGAAACGCCGGCGTGCCGGATTTTTCCCGCCGTGCGAAGGCCGGTAAGGGCCGCCGCCGTCTCGTCCGGATCCATCATGGGACTGGGTCGATGCATGAGCAACACATCAAGGTAGTCGGTATCGAGGTGCTTGAGAGACTGCTCGGCCGACGCCACGATGGTGCGTTCACTCAGATCGTAGTGCGCGATGCGGTTTTGCGGCCGCTGCGGCGACGTGGTCGAGATGCCGCACTTCGTGATGATCTCGATTCGATTGCGCAATCCCTTGTGGATCGACAAACCCTCACCGAACACCGCTTCACACAGGTAACTTCCGTAGACCTCGGCGAGGTCAAACGTGGTGATGCCGAGGTCGAGGCACGCCGCAATCTTGGTCGCGACGCGCGCGGGTTCATGGCCGTCGGGATCTTGCATCAGACGCCAGGTGCCGTATGCAAAGCGCGAGACTTCGGGGCCATTCTGCGACAGTCGGATTCGGTCCGTCATGCTGATCCAGCAGGCGCTGTAAGCTCAGCGCATCACGGTGAGCTCGATGTCGTCGTAGGCGCACTC
>Ga0105046_10001086_pt1 | contig 40909 bp, 42 predicted proteins | sample MAT03_FD_78385 | JGI IMG/M metagenome (GOLD analysis project Ga0105046, IMG submission 78385) | Freshwater microbial communities from Lake Fryxell liftoff mats and glacier meltwater in Antarctica - MAT-03 (megahit assembly) | ecosystem: Environmental > Aquatic > Freshwater > Ice > Liftoff... | reverse complement strand
GCATTCGGCAACCAGCCTTCCACGCCCGCGGGCCGCTCCACGCGCGGGCCGCCGGATTCAAAGTGCCGTATGAAGAAGTAGAAGTGCGCCCCAATCCAGACATTTAGCGCTACGAAGGTGCCCTGCACGAAGTGACGCAGCCGCGGTGTGGGGTCTGCGGTGCGGCGGCGAATCGATCCTGTGGAACCTCGGCCGGGATTGACTCGTGTTTGATGAATTTGGTCATTACGGCCGTGAACCCGTCAGTCTCCTCGATTGTGGTGCAGACGTTGGCGTGATGCGGAGGCCTTGCTATTTGCCGGGCGTGACGATGCCGACGGTTCAGACGCGGTGGACATTCCATAGATGATTGGCGAGGGTGGGGGAGTCAACGAGCCTAAGTCAAGTAAGCGAAACGCGCTGGACGGAACATGTAACAGGTCTGCCGGCGTTGCTTATGGTCTCGATTCGGAGGGTTCAAAGGTAATCCGCAGGCGGCTTCCGGTTGCCTTTGCATATCTTTCAAGAGTACTCGTCGAAGGCTTACTGCCGCCTCCTTCGAGCCGCGCCACGACGGCTTGCGTGGTATTCATACGCTGTGCCACCTGCTCCTGCGTTAAGCCTGCCCGGGCACGAGCTTCGATCAGGGCTGCCGTCAGGGAGAACTCCTCTTCGAGCGCTTCGTACTCGCGTCGAAAGGCTGGCTTCTTCATCCATTCTTTGTGCAAATCATCAACGCGGGTTCGTTTCATCTCTCGTTTGCCTCCTTGGCTCTTTGCAATGCGATTTCGATTTCTCGCCTCGGCGTTTTCGACGTTGTCTTTACAAACACTCGCACAACGACGACACGGCGTCCGCGAGCAGTGACGTAGTCCGCCCGTGAGATTCCGTCTTTGCCTTTCATGCGCATCTCCCATAGCGGGCCTCAAGATGCTTTATGGGCGGCTCTCCGACGCGGTCGAGACCGTGGTCCTGCATCAATTCGGTGATTCGGCGAAACCGGGCCTGCATGTCGAAGGGCAGACTTTAAAGCTCGTCTCGAACGCGATCATCGAGTAGTTCTACGATCCACGTCATCCACCAATAGTATTGCAGTTTTGCAATAGTGCTAGTCGGGATTTGCTCCCTGTTCGGGAGCTGTTTGCGGAGTCGATTGAGCGGAATTGTGCGTATGGATCGGGTGCTCCGGAGACGGCGGCGGTGGAGACGGTTTATCACGCTTCGGCGTCGGAAGTGTTGGATTTAGGGTTTACTTGCTTAGTTGCTCGATTCCGTTGCGTGGGACAGCTTAACCAGCTGGTCCGCAGATTGGCATTCTGCGTGCTTGGCATTTTCTGAGGTGGAGGTAGATATAATGGCAATGAGTAGCGTTTTCGAAACGACGGAGCCGGAGCGCGCAGAGATTGATGCTCTAAATGGACCCGCTGTGCTGGAGTTTGGAGTCTTCTGGTGCGGGCATTGCCGCGCCGCGCAACCTTTGTTGGAGGAGGCTTTCGCCAACTACCCTCTAATTCGCCATTTCAAGATTGAAGATGGCAAGGGTCGACCGCTCGGACGCTCCTACCGGGTTACGCTTTGGCCGACTTTGATCTTCCTTAACGACGGTCAGGAAATCATTCGATTGGTAAGGCCGAGGAACTCGACGATCGTAGCCCAGTCGCTGGGCGTCATCGGGTGAGCAATCTCTACGCCGGGATCGACCCGTGTTTGATGATCCTGGCCATGACGGCGATGAACTCGTCAATTTCCTCGAGGGTCGTGTAGACATTGGGAGTGATGCGGAGCCCTTGATATTCGCTGTCAATGCTGATGAAGGCGATGGGACAGGACTGTTCGGGGTCCTCGCTGTTTAGGATCTTCACGCCGGGAAGGCAGCGACGGCGCCGGCCGTGGAGTTGAGTAATCGGCGGCGGTGCATAGATATACCTTACGCCGGTCGGGGCGGGTTGTCGATGTTTGGGGATCGCGTAGGATGAATTATGGCCGCGAATCCAGTTCCGAAGTTGACGGCCGCGGAGTACCTCGCTCGGGAGGAGGCCGCGCCTTTTCGAAGCGAGTTTGTTGGTGGGGAAGTATTTGCGATGGCTGCCGGATCGTACTCGCATTTCCTCCTCATTTCGAATTTGTGCGGGGAGTTGCGGAACGAGTTGCGGGGAAAACCGTGCAACGCGGGCTCGTCGGAATTGCTATTCCGGCCGGGAACGGGCGAGTTCTATACCTATCCGGACGTTTTGGTTTTTTCCGGTCCACCAAAATTCGCCGATGACCAGCGGAGAGTCTCCCTGAATCCGATTGTGGTGGCGGAAGTGCTGTCGCCGAGTACTGAGGGTTTTGACAGGGGACGAAAAAGCGCGAAGTACCGGAAGAGTGAATCCGTGCAACAATACCTGCTTGTATCTCAGGATCAAGCGATGGTGGAGATCTATTCGCGGGAGTCAGATGGTTCGTGGAGACTGAACGAAGTTACCGGGTTGGACGGAATGGTGGCATTGCCCAGTATTGAAGTTGTGGTGCCGATGCGGGCCATTTATGAAGGGGTAGAGTTCGTCGCGGCATCCTAGATACAGGGGCGAAGTACGGTCAACGGTGGATAAACTGGGTCCGTGCTTCGGTGGCTGTTAGCGGTTGTCGGGATGATCTTCGCGGCGGGGTGTTCGAAGCCGGCGCTGGCGACTTATGTCGATTCGCGGAACTGCGCCGGGTGCCATGGGGCGATTGCCAAGACCTATCGCGAGACCGCTATGGCGCAGGCGTTCTATCGGGCAACGCCGTCGAATCTGCGCGCGAATGGCCTCACGGGCAAGTTTGATCATGCGGCTTCGGGGCGTTCGTACGCGGTGGTGGAAAGGGATGGGCGGTACTTTCAGAGCCGGACTGAGGAGGGTCGGTATGCGTTGGAGCGGGAGATTCATTATGTGATGGGTTCGGGGCGACATGCGCGCACCTTTATCAACCGGACGCCGGAGGGGCGGTTGGCGGAAATGCCGGTGGGTTGGTATGCGGAGAAGGGAGGCTATTTGGCGATGAGTCCGGGGTATGACCGGGCCGATCATTTTGACTTCCGGCGCAAAATCAGCTTTGATTGCATGTTCTGCCACAACGCTTATCCGGCGGTCGCTGCGGGCGCGGACGCACCGGCGCAGGAGCCGGTGTTTCCAGCTGAGTTGCCGGAAGGCATCGATTGCCAACGCTGCCATGGGCCGGGGAGTTTGCATGTGGCGGCGGGCGGGAAGGGCGGCATTGTGAACCCGGCGAAGTTAGGTGCGGAACGGTCGATGGAAGTGTGTATGCAGTGCCACCTGGAGACGACCAGCCGGGCGCTGCCGAATTCGCTGGTCCGATTTGGGCGGGGCGCTTTTTCGTATCGGCCGGGAGAGCCGTTGGGGGATTTTGTGCTCCATTTCGACGATGTTGGAAAGCCCGGCAAGTTTGAGATTGTGAGTTCGGTTTACCGGCTGCGGCAGTCGCGGTGCTTTCTGGAGAGTAAAGGGAAGATGGGGTGTACGACTTGTCACAATCCGCATGATGTTCCGCGAGGCGAGGCGGCGCGTGTTGCCTATGCGAATGCCTGTTTGGGGTGCCATGCGAATGTCTCCGGGAGTATGCACGGGAAGGGCGCCGATTGTGCGGGTTGCCATATGCCGAAGCGGCGGACGGAGGACGTGGTTCATGCGGTGATGACCGATCATAAGATCGTTCGAAGGCCTCCGGCGGGAGATCTGTTGGCGCCGCGAGCGGAGTCGACGGAGGCGGATTATCGGGGCGAGGTGGCGCTCTATTATCCGGCCGCGGCGCGGGACCAGGAGACTTACTTAGCGGTCGCGCAGGTGGTGCAGAAGAGTAACTTGAGGGGCGGGATTCCGCGGTTGAAGGCGCTGCGGTCGAAGGAGCCAGCGGCATTATTTGCGTTGGCGCAGGCGTATGAGGCGGAAGGGAATTTGGGACTGGCGGAGACGCGATACCGGGAGTCTGGGTCGCCGGGGGCGTTGCGGAAACTGGGAGAGTTATTGCAACGGCAGGGACGGAGCGCGGAGGCCGTGGTGGTTTTGGAAAAGGCGGGCGGGGACTCGGGCGTGATGTACGCGCTGGGGGCGGGGCGGGGAAGCGATTGCGGCGATGGAGACGGCGATTGCTTTGGATACGGATTTTGCGCGGGCGTATAACTCGTTGGGCGGGATGTTGATTGAGGCGGGGGACCGGGCGCGAGCGGAGAAGATGCTGCGAGAAGCGTTGCGGATGCAGCCGGATCTGGCGGAGGCGCAGAGTAACTTGGGGCAGTTACTCGCTGCCGGCGGGGATTACACGCAGGCGGAGCTTCATTTACGGGCGGCGATCCGGTGGAAGGCGGACAGTTTTTCGGCGTGGCTGGCGTTGGGAGCGGTGCAGACGGCGCGGGGGGAGTGGGCGGTGGCGCGGAAGAGTTATCTGGAAGCTTTGCGGGCGCGGCCTGCGAGCGAAGCGGCGTTATTGGGGCTGGGAACGGCGCAGGCGGGGATTGGAGATTTGGCGGGTGCGCGAGTGAGTTTGGGGAAGGCGGCGTCCGGGAAAGACGCCGCCATTCGGAGGGAAGCGCTGGAATTGTTAGGGAATTTTCGTTGATTAGTAGCGGCGGCGCTGCGGGCCACGGTCGGATCCGCCGCGCCACATGACGTCGAAGGTATAGCCTTCGCGGCCGCCCTGATTGTCTTCGATGCGGATGACGGCAACGCCGCCGTTGGAGGGATCGCGAACGAGATCCTGCCGGCCGCGGCCGTCGATGCCGCGGAAGCGGAAATCGTTGGGGCGGGTGGGCATGGGCTGGTTGCAATCGAAGCGGCGCCAAGTGGCGCGCTGGCCGTCGCGCGTGCGCAGATGGGCGACAGTGCCGCGAATTTCGACCTCGGCGACGCTATCGACTTCGACTTCGATGGTGCACTTACCGTCGCCACCGCCGCCGCGGATGTTGGCGGTTCGGGTTTGAGCGCCGCCCCACTGGGCGAAGGCGCTGCCGGCGGCCAGGATGGTGAGGAGTGCAATTTTTGTCGTCATGCTCTTTTGATGGATGACTGCCGACAATCGTTTCCATTGATTACGCCGCAGCCTAGGCGTAGGATCGAGCTATGGCTTCATTTTCTGGTTGGCGCGGCGTTGGGATTGCGTTGTTGGTCTTAACGGAGAGCGTGGCGGCGGCGAAAGTGGTTCCGGGGGACTCTAAAAGGGGAAGCGAACTGATACGGAGCCAGGGTTGCACCACATGCCATCGGATAGGGGGCGACGGCGGGACAACGGGGCCTGATTTGGGCAAGGCGCGAGGGCGGAACTATACGCCGGCATCGATGGCGAGCGCTATGTGGAATCATGCGCCGGCGATGTGGTCAAGCCTGGAGGCGGCAGGGGCGGCAAAACCTGTCATCACCGAGGCGCAGGCGGGAGATCTGTTTGCCTATTTCCAATCGATCCGTTATTTTGACAAGCCGGGCGACGCGGCAAGGGGAAAAAGAGTTTTCGCAGCGAGCCGCTGCGGGGAGTGCCATGGGCGGTTGACGGCGATGTTCGGAGGAGCGCCGCCGATCGCGTCGTGGAAGGCGGCCGCGTCGCCGATTGTGTTCGCGCAACAGATGTGGAACCACTTTCCCAAGATGGAAGCGGCGATGGCGAAGCAAAAGATCGGATGGACGGCGCTGACATCGCAGGAACTGACGGACATCCTGGTTTATGTGCAGGCGCTGCCGGAGACGCGGGGGATGGCGAGGGAATTTGCGCTCAACGGCGATGGGCGTGGCGAGGCGCTATTTACGGAGAAGGGCTGTAAGGGGTGTCATCAGGGCAGTTTGGATTTGGACAAGCGGCGTTTGACTGGAACGGTCACCGATTTCGCGGCGGCGATGTGGAACCATGCGCCGGCAATGCGGGCGGAGGCGAAGAAATTCGGGAAGCCATTTCCGGCACTGGAAGCGGGGGAGATGCAGGACCTGATGTCGTTCCTTTGGGACCAGCAGATTTACGGGGAACAGGGCAATGCGATTAAGGGCGGCCGCGTATTTGCGAAGAAGCAGTGCACGAGTTGTCATACCGCGGGCGGGGCGGGACCTGATTTGAAGGCGCGGTTACACGGTAATGTCCGGTCATTCTCCATGGTATCCACGCTGTGGCAACATGGGTCGGCGATGTTAAAGGGAATGCAGGCGAAGCAGTTGGCGTGGCCTGTTTTTACGGATGGGGAGATGCTGGACCTGGTGGCCTATTTGAATGGTTTGAGTTAACGCCGCGGTATTTGCCGGACGACGCGCGGCAAACGCTGGCGAACCGGCCGCCCGGATCGGACCTGAGCAGGCGGGAGTTGCAGATATTGCAACTGATTTTGAAGGGGCGGAGCGATAAAGGGAGTGCGGAGGCCACGGTGAAGTGGCACGTCAATATCATCTTGAGCCGGCAGCAGGTAAGTGACCGGACGCAGGCAGCGGTGACGGCGCTGGACCGGGGAATCGTCGAGTTATAGAGACAGGTTGAGAGCGAGTTCGGCGACGACGAGCGTGCCGTTGCCGGGTTGGCTGCGGATGGCGAAAGAACCGCCGGCCGGCTCGACGCGTTCGCGCATTCCGATGATGCCGTAGTGACCGCTTTCGGGCCGGGCGCCGTCGTCCTGCACTTCGAGTTGAATCTCACCGGGACGGAAGAAGAATCGAACGGCGAGTCGAGTGGGGTGGCCGTGGGAGACGGCTTTGCGGAGGGCCTCGCGGCTGACGAGGAGGAGGGTGCGATCGGTGGGCAGGTCGAGGGGAACGGCCTGGCCGGCGGTTTCAGTTTCGGTGGCGATCACGTTTTCAGAAGCGAGGCGCTGGGCCAAGCTGACGAGCTTGGGAATGGAGGAGTCGTCGCCGGTGATGTTGCGGAGATTACAGACGGCTTGCCGGGCTTCGTCGATGGTGGCCTTGAATTCGATTCGAGCCTGGTCGCGGGAAGAGTGTCGATAGGCGGAGGCAGTCTTGGATCACGGTATCGTGCATTTCGCGGGCGGGCAGTTGTTAATTTGTTTCCGGTCGTGGAAGTGACTGCCTGTTTCGGATCATCGCTTTGATTTTGGACCGGCCTCCGCCCTGGTGATCTAATTGATATATGGCCCAAATTTTGGACGGCAAGCGCGTCCGTGACGAAATACTTGAGGAACTCAAGCCCCGGATTGCCGGGCTCGCCCGCAAACCCGGCCTTGTCGTCGTACTGGTTGGAAATGACCCGGCCAGCGAAGTCTATGTCGGAAGTAAAGTCAGGACTTGCGCCGAACTCGGCATGGTCAGCGAGAAAATCACTCCTCCGGCCACCATTACGACCGCGGAACTTCTGCAAATCGTCGAGGAAATCAACGCCCGCCCCGAAATCGACGGGATTCTCGTGCAAATGCCGCTTCCCAAGCAGATCGACACGCAGCGCGTGCTCGATGCCATTGCACCCGAAAAGGACGTCGACGGGTTCCATCCTACGAATGTCGGAAACTTGTCGATCGGCCGACCCGGCCCCAAGCCATGCACGCCTTCCGGTGTCATGGAGCTGTTGAAACGGGCCCAAATTCCGGTGTCGGGCAAACACGCCGTCGTTGTCGGACGCAGCGATATCGTCGGCAAGCCGATGGCAATGCTGCTGTTGCACGCCAACGCAACGGTCACCGTATGCCACTCACGAACGGCCGATCTGGCGGGCGAGTGCCGCCGGGCAGACATACTCGTCGGCGCCATCGGCCGTCCCGCGATGCTCACCCGTGAGTACATGAAGCCCGGGGCCGTCCTTATCGACGTCGGCATAAACCGCCTCGACAGCCGCGGCGCCGTCATCCGAATCTTCGGCGAATCGAGCGAGAAAACGGCGGCATTCGACAAACGGGGCAGCGTTCTCGTCGGGGATATGCACCCTTACGACGCGGCCGAACTTGGGAGTGCCTGGACGCCGGTTCCGGGGGGCGTCGGACCCCTTACCATCGCCATGCTCATGGTCAATACCGTCGAAGCGGCCGAACGCCGCCAGGCGTGATCCTCGCCGTCGCCCTTACCGGCGGGCTCGCCACCGGCAAAAGTTTCGTGGGCCGGATTTTCGAGGAACTCGGTTGCCATCGGCTCGACGCCGATCAACTCGGCCATCAGGTCTTGCTTCCGTCCGGAGAGGCATACAAAGTCGTCGTCGATCACTTCGGCCCGGCGATTCTGGATGCCAACGGGGACATCAACCGTCGACGGCTCGGCGCACTGGTTTTTCCGGATCCGCCGCGTTTGGAGCAACTGAACGCCATCGTCCACCCAGCCGTCGAGCGGCTCCGCCAGTCGCGGATAGCGGCAATCGCCAAAACGGACCCAAACGCCATCGTAATCTGCGAGGCGGCCATCTATATAGAGTCCGGCTCCATCGGCCGTTTCGACAAAGTCATCCTCACCGTCTGCGGCCGGGAACTGCAAATCGAACGCGCAATGGCGCGCAGTGGCTGGACCCGCCAGGAAACCGAAGCCCGGCTCGCGCGGCAATGGACCGACGACAAGAAACGATTTGCGGCGGACTTCGTCATAGATACATCCAATTCAATGGAAGACTCACGGCGCCAAACCGTCGAAGTCTATAATCGTCTAAGAGGCCTATGAAACGCTTCCGTTATCTGATCATGGCCGGCATTTTTGCCGGAGCGTTTGTTTATCTGACCACCATCGCCAAGTCCCGATTCCTGCCTGATTCGGGCAGCTTGTCGGATTCGCCCCTGTTCAAAGAGGCGAAAGTGAGCGGCGCGGGTCTCAACTCCGATGAGTTGAACAATATCGACATCTACAAGCAGGCCCGCTCGGCGACGGTCAACATCTCCAGCACCGTTTATAAACGCGGCTGGTTCTCCGAACTGATCCCCAGCCGCGAGACTGGCTCGGGCTTTGTGATCGACGGGGAAAAGGGCCTGATTCTTACGAATAATCACGTGCTGGCCGGTAGTCAGAAGGTTGTGGTGACGTTCTCCGATCAATCGAAGTACGACGCGGAAGTACTCGCCAAGGATCCTGCGAACGACCTCGGGCTGCTCCGCATCGCGCCGCGCAAGAAATTGCCTTTCTTGCGCCTCGGCGAATCGGACGGCTTGCAAGTGGGGCAAAAAGTGCTCGCCATCGGTAACCCCTTCGGCCTTGACGGCACGCTTACGACAGGCATCATCAGTAGCCTGAACCGGACAATTCGAGACGAGAACAACCGGGAACTCGAAGGCATGGTGCAAACCGACGCCGCCATCAACCCCGGCAACTCCGGAGGACCGCTGCTGGATTCGCAAGGGAACGTCATCGGAATTAATACCGCCATTTACGGACCCGGCGGGAACATCGGAATCGGCTTTGCGATGCCGGTTGGGAAAGCCAAAATGATGTTGACGGAGTACCGGGCAGGGAAGAGCTTCAAGCGGCCGTTCTTCGGTATCCAGACCATCCTGGTTTCCGGTGAGTGGGCCGAAGCGCTGCGGCTTCCGGCCGATGGCGGATTGCTCGTTCAGAGTGTGCAGCGCGGCACCGCTGCCGAGCGCGCCGGGATCAAAGGGCCAAAGGAATTCGTCATCATTGGCAACTATGAAGTGGGCGTCGGCGGTGATCTGATCATGGCGATTGACGGCAAGCCCTGCGAGACCCGCGACGCTATTGCGACCGCGTTGAATAAGAAACGCGCCGGCGACGTTTTGGAACTCACCGTATTCCGGAACGGCCGCAACGCGAAAGTCACAATCACTCTTGGCGAAGCTCCCGACGACGGCGAGTAAGTGATCACCGGGCGTTCCAGCGGCTCAAGTAAGCCTCCTCGGCCAACAACTGCTGTTCCTTGTCGTATTCCAACCGCCAGCGGACCAGCGACTTCTCCTTCAATCTAACGAGCAGTGTTCTGTCCCGCTCGGCGATCTGCAATGCCGCCTGGCGCTCAGTGAGGCGTTTGGCGATCGCCGACGCCTCCTGCGCCATTCGTAATCGTCGTCTTTGGGACGCGGCGCGGTAACGGTCCAATGCCATGTAGTCTGCCGGATCCACGGGCCCGGAGCGAACAGCCAACTCGGCGGAACGTACTTCGTCGGTAAGTTCCTGCTGCCGCTTCTGATTTGTATTCCACTCGCCCTGTACCTCGCGGAGCGCGTTTTCAGCCGCTTCCACGCCGCGCTCGCGTAAACCCAGCGCCGCTTCCAACGAAAACTGGAACTTGCGCACTACAGGGCCCCCGCCAGACGCTCCAGCGCGTGTAACGTTTCGTCACGGGATACCCGCAGTCCGGCGTCCTGTTTTAAGAAAGCGTCCAACTGCGGCCTGGTCCGGATAGCCGCGTCGAGTACCGGATTCGACCCGGCCGCGTACGCGCCCAGGTTGATTAGATCCTCTGAACGCCGGTACGAAGCCATCGCCTCCCGGACCTTTCGCGACCCCTCCTTTTGCGACGGTGTCGAAACCGCTCCCGCCAGCCGGCTTACCGACTGCAAGATGTCGATCGCCGGATAGTGCCCCGCCGAGCCCAACTCGCGCGACAGGATGATGTGTCCATCAAGGATGCCACGAACGGCGTCGCAAATCGGCTCGTTAAAATCGTCGCCTTCCACCAATACGGTGAAGAGTCCGGTGATCGAGCCGCCTTCAAAATTGCCGGCCCGTTCAAAAATGCGCGGCAACAGGTTGAAGACCGATGGCGGGTAGCCTTTTTGGCTTGGCGGCTCGCCAGCCGCCAAACCGATCTCCCGCTGCGCCATGGCCAGTCGCGTCACGGAGTCCATGACGAGCATCACGTCGGCGCCCTGGTCCCGGAAAAACTCGCTCACCGCCAGAGCCACGAAAGCCGCCCGTAGCCGGAGCGGCGCCGGCTGGTCCGATGTGGCACAGATTACCACCGATCGGGCTAAGCCCTCCGGTCCGAGTTCGTGTTCCAGGAACCCGCGGACTTCGCGATTCCGTTCCCCGATTAGAGCCAGCACGCTCACATCGGCCGCGTTGTGCTTCGACATTGCGCCTAATAGCGTGCTCTTGCCCACGCCGCTTCCGCCAAAGATGCCAATGCGTTGTCCCTTCCCACAGGGCAACATGCCGTCAATGGCGCGTATGCCTGTTACGAGCGGTTCCTTGATCGACGGTCGCGATAACGGTCCGGGTGGGGCCGCGTACAGCGGGTACGCGTCCACGGCGTCGATCATTGGACCGCCGTCCATCGGTTTTCCGAAGCCATCCAGGACACGTCCTAACAGGGCGCGGCCCACGGGTACGCGCGCCGCGGCGCTCCTCGCGATGATCGGGTCGCCCAGTTGTAAGCCGTCGGTCTCCTCCAGCGGCATCGATAACAAGCGCCCGCTGCGGAATCCGATAACCTGGGTCCGGACGCGCCGTCCGGACCCCAGAGTGATCTCGCAAAAGTCTCCGAGCCCGGCAGCCGGGCCTTCCGACTCCACTAACAATCCGACCACCTCCGTCACCGTGCCGCTGCTTCGGCACGAATTGGTTCGGTCCAGGTCATCGAGATAAGGGCCCGCCAGGAAGTGGTCGGGAAGGGAAGTAAGTTGCTTGCTCGGTCTCATTTTTGTTTGTTTGTCGCTATCCGGTCGGCAAACCCGTTCTCAATTTCGGCCAATTGGGTATTCACGCTCGCGTCGATCTGACCGCGCTTCGTCTCAAGCACGACCGATCCCCTTTCCAGGGAGCGATCGGGGACTACTTCCACCTTGTCCGGCAGACCCAGCGCCGTCAGCCGCCCCGTCAATTGATCCGCCTCCTCCGGCGCGGTGCGCACGGAGAGGACTTCCGCCTGGTTTATAGTTTCCAGAGCGGCCTTCAGGATTCCGAGCAGCGAATGAGGGTCGACCGTCAGTTCCCGCCGCAAGATCTTCTTCGCCACCGCGAGCGCCAATCGTAGCAACTCCGGTTCGGAATCGCGCCGGAACCGTGCCCGGTACGACGCCAGTTCGGCGATCGTCGCCGTGAAGCGTTCCAGTACCGGCTGGAGCGCCGCGCTAGCCGCTTCCGCACCCGCCCGTTCGCCTTCGGCGCGGCCCTCGCGCCGGCCGGCTTCGTGACGGCGGGGCAGTTCGCCCTCCAGTTCCTGGATCCGCCGTTCCAGAATCTGAATACGCTGGATCGCTCCGTCTATCTCTTTCGATCCAGATGGAGACTCTTGATTGCCGCCGAGCGAAGCATTCACCGGGTCGCCGAACGCCAGCAGCCAGTGGACGGGTTCGACGCGCGTGATTTTCGATCCGGTGAGTACACGAGAAGACATGCCGTTGGCCTAGAGCACGTACTGCTCGCCGCCTCCCCCACCCTTCATGCTGATGGTGCCATCGGCCTCCAATTGCCGCACCACGCTGATGATCTGCTGTTGAGCGCCCTCCACGTCCTTAATTTTTACCGGGCCCATCGTGTCCATCTCCTCACGCAGCATTTCGGAACCGCGCGTCGACATGTTCCCCATGAAATGGTTTCGTAATTGCTCGCTCGTGCCCTTCAACGCCAGTGTCAGCATTTTCCGGTCGACTCGCGACAAAATCTCCTTGATCGCGTTGCCGTCCACGGTCAGGAGGTCCTCGAACACAAACATGAGGTGCCGGACGGTTTCGACGAGGCTCGGATCCTGCACTTCGATGTTGGTAAGGATCTCCTTGCTGGAACCGGCATCCAGCCGGTTGAACATTTCCGCGACGGCGTGGATGCCGCCGTAGGACTCGCGATTCAGTTCTCCAAGTGCCTTCAGCTTCTGCCCGATAATCGTTGCGATTCGCGCGATGATATCGGGTGAGATCTGGTCCAGATGCGCCATTCGCAACGCCACATCGGGCCGCATTTCCGCCGGGAGCGAGGACAACAACGCCGCTGCCTGCGACGCTTTCAAGTGAGAAAGTATGAGTGCGATGGTTTGCGGGTGCTCACTGTGGATGAATTTCGCCAGTTGCTGTGGATCGGCCTTTTGCAGCGCATCGAAGTTTGCGGCATCGCTACCGATCGTCTTCATGAGTCGATCAAGCAAGCTGCGCGCCTGGTCCGGCCCGAATGCGCTGACAAGCATCTTCCGCGCGTAATCGACACCGCCCTTCAGCACATAGTCGTGGGCAACCGACATCTGGTAGAACTCTTCCAACACCCTTTCGCTGGTTTCGTTCGTAACTTGTTGAAGACGAGCAACTTCCCGTCCCAGGACGTGGACTTCGTCCTCGTTGAAATGCTTTAGGACCAGCGCGCTCGCCGCCTCGCCCATCGTGACCAGCAACACCGCCGCCTTCTTCAATCCTGAGAGCGGCTCCTCCTGGTCCGCGTCCTTTTCAGCCTGCCCTGCTGGCATTAGTAGATACCCCTTCCTTCGGTCCAAGTGCGAATCAGGTTGGCCACACCTTCCGGATCCTTTAGCGCCAGATCGCTCAAGTGCCGCGTCAATACGTCCCCGCGCCGTACTTCAGCCTTCGGTATCTCCAACTCCAGGAGGGCATCGTTCGTCAGCCTGGTCCGCAACTCCTCCCGTTCCCGGAGTTGCTCCTCCAGTGACTTGACCGCGCCATTCGCTCCTGTTGCGGCTGCTTCCAGACGGTTCCCCTCCGCCGATCCTTCCAAGGCAGGATCGAGCGTCACATCGACGTGCTGACCCTTTTTCTTCTTCCCGAACGGCAGTTTGGATGCCATTGCGCCTACCAGCCGGCCTGTCATCCTCGCGATACGATAGAGCGCAAACAGAACTCCCAGCGCCAGCAACAGTACCACGGCGGGAAGCCAGTTCTGCTCGACCAGCCAGTTAAGATGCCCTTCCATGGGCGTACGCAACCATGCTGGTATAGCCGGTGGCAGCAGGAGTCGCGGGCGAGCCGGCGCCGCCGCAACCAGTCCGACAGGTGGCGGGACATTCCGGGTGGACTCGAAAAGTAGCGCCTCAACGATGATCTGATCGCCACGCTCCTGTTGGAAGCCAATTGCCGCCGAAACAATCTCCTTGATGGCCCGAAGGCGTTCCGGCGGCGGCGGTTCGACAACAGTTTTTCCGCCAACTGTCCGGACCGTATGGTCCAGAAGTATGGACGTCGATAGCCTCTTGACTTGGCCGTGAGGGAACTTGGTGTGGCGGATGACGCGGCTGGTTTGAAAATTTGTGTTTTCCGAACGCCGGAAAACCGGGCCGCCACTGCCTGATCCGGGCCGGGACGTTGGACGCGGCAAATTGGACGCCGTCCCCGGTACGCCGTTCGCCGCGCCCGGCGTCGATCCGTCCTCGGATCGCTGTGAATTCACCATGACGGAACGCGTCGGGTCAAATGTCTCTTCGCTTTGGTCACCGCTGGCCGGGTCGCACTCCAATGAGATCGCGGCACGGAATCCGTCCGGACCGACAAGCGGTTCAAGCGTCGCTCGAATCTTTTCGAGCAGGGCCTTCTCCATCCGCTCCCGATATTCAATTAACTCCTTCGAAGTTTCGTTGTCGCCGTCGCCGGTTTTCCGCGGCCGGCTCAACAGGTTCCCACGCATGTCTAGGACCGCGACGTTTTCCGGCGCCAACCCGTCCACCGCGCTGGACGCCAGGTGGGCGATCGCATGCACGTTCTGGGCCGATAGATTCGCTCCCGGCTTTAGTTTCAGAAGTACACTTGCCTTGGCCGGTTGGCGATTCTCCAGAAACAGGCTTTGTCTTGGGAATGTTATATGGACCCGGGACGACTCAACTTCTTGAAGCGACATCACCGATCGTTCCAACTCGCCTTCGACGGCGCGGTGGTAGTTCACCTGTTCGGCGAACTCGCTGGTGCCGAAGTTGGGCTTATCGAACAGTTCGAAACCAATTCTCCCGCTCTTGGGAAGTCCCGCGGATGCCATTTGGATGCGAAGCTCATCGACCCGTTCCGAGGGAACTTTAATCGTTTTCCCGCCGTTTTCTAACCGAAACTCCGTCGCCGCTTCCTTCAACCGAGCTAGCACCATGCCTGCGTCCTCGGCCGAGAGGTCCTGGAAAAGCGTTTTGAAATTCCGCTCGGTCTGCCAATTCCGTAGGCCGAATAGCCCACCGATGACCAGGATGGCCACCCCGCCGATCAGGATGCGTTGCCGCATCGTGAGGCGCAGGAAGAGTTCGCGTAGCTGTAGCAAATAGGCCATTGGTGAATGAAGATGTCAGAAAATTACATCTGCATTCGCATGACTTCCTGATAGGCCTGGACCACTTTGTTCCGGACCTGTAAGAAAGTTTCAAACGCGATTTCGGCGCGTTGACCGGCCAGGATCACCTGGTGCAGTTCCTCGGGCTCGCCGTTCATGAAGGCATTCGCCGACTCCTCCGCCTTGGCGCGGTACTGCTCAACGCGCCCGACCGCTTCAGTGAACAGATCCCCGAACTCTTTGCCGCCCGATGTTGCTTCGGCCTTGTCCACTCCGCCGATCGAGGGAACGGGCGCGATCGGGTTGATTCCGCGAATCGAGTCCATTGCCATCACCTCATCAGGTCCAGGGAGCGCTGGATCATGTCTTTCACGGCCGACATCGCGGCAATATTCGACTGGTAGCTTCGCGTGGTGTTCATGAGATCCACCATGTCCTCGGCGGGGTTCATTCGCGGGAATGCGACGTAGCCCTGCGCATCCGCGTCGGGATGCCCGGGAACGTAGCGCCGGTCGGGTTCCCGTTGATCCTCAACCACCTCCGCGACGCGGACGCCTTCGACGCCAGGACCGAGTTCAGTGTGGAACACCGATTGGAACGGTTGTCCCGCATTGGCACTCTCGAAGATGACATCTTTTCGCCGGTAAGGGCCGCCCTGTGAAGTTCTTGTCGTTTCGGCGTTGGCGAGGTTTTCGGTGAGAACTTCCGCGCGGCGGCGCTGGGCTTCCAGTCCTGATGCGCTCACCGAGAGTAGATGGAAGAGGCTCATTACCCGCGCCCTTCCTGGAGGGCCGAACGGACGGCCCGGAACTTGCCCTTCACCATCATGCTAACTAGTTGAAAACGAAGGGCGTTTTCAGCCAGTAAGCGGGTCTCTCGCTCCATGCTGACGTTGTTGCCGTCATTGCGAAATTCCAGCCCTTCCGGTTCCTGGACAGTTGCCGCCTGGCCCTTAGCCAGCGTCAGGAATTCCCGCTGGAAATCGATGTCCTTGGTGACATATCCTGGCGTTTCGGCGTTGGCGAGGTTGGAGGCGACCAGCTTTTGCCGGGCGCTCAACAGGTCCAGATAGTGTTCTTGTTTGGCGGCGATTCGGTCCAACATGCTTGTGTTTAAGCACGTTGGCCGCCAAAGATCAGGGGTGTTCGGCGACGATTAAGTGAGAGGCGCGGCGACCCGTGCCGTAACCCATTGAAAAACCAAGCGGTTTCACGCGGCCAAGCGTCTCAAACGCATCTCGCATGTCGTTTTGGTACTGTTTTTCGAAGGGCCGGTCCGGGCGTCCGTAGCTGCCGTACAACTTGACCTTCCAACCGCGCTTTTTAAAAACGTCGTACCGGACACCGGTATCGTCCTGGACGATTTTGACGGAATTGGCGAGGATAAATTCGCGCAATTTCGTGAAAGTACCCCAATGCAGGAGGAAGGAAGCGCTTTTGATGAGCGTTTCGGCCTTCCCAAATGGCTCCAAAAACGTCAAAAAAGCCGGATTTTTGTCCAATCCAGGCCCCAAATCGAGGCGAAAGTAGTACAATTTGCGCTGCTTTTGCTCGCCATCCTTGTGGTAGATGACTTCCAACCCGTCGGGTTGAGGGCCGGGTTTTGGCTGCGCATGGGGAAGATCCACTAGCTTGCCGGCGTCGTCGATTCCGACGTTGCGCACATTCTCGATGGAGTTCCCGGTCCGGGCGAGCAACATGAGTATGACGGGAAGCACGCCGTCGACTAACTGGCCACGCAACTGCCGGGACATTTCGCCGGTGACGAAAAAGCTTCGTTCGAAGAGCGAAGCGCTACCGCGGCGGATGCCGTCGAGTTGAGCTTCGAGATCGGCGGCCACGTAAGCAGCCGGTTCCAAAATAGTTCCAGGGCGTTCCAGGCCGGCGAGGACGTAGACCGATCCGTTGGGATAGAAGCCCTGCATGTAGACGACATCGGGTCCGCTGAAAGGGTAGAAGATGAAGTTGCTTTTGGCGTCCGCTCCGCCGAGTTCGCGCTTCTGGAATTCGCGGACCGGTTGCATCCGTTTCTTGTCGGCAGCCTTCCAGGCTTCGCTCATCTCGCCGGCGTATTTCAGCCAGGCGGGCGACTTCTCCAATTCGGCGTAAGCGCTCCCGGGAGTAGACGCCATGCCGGCCAGGAATCGGGCCGCGTCGTTAAACGTGCGGTTTTCGTTAGCCGCCCCGTTGACATGGCTGGACGCGGGTTCCGTTCGCGTGCAACTTATCGTCGTGATGAATAAGATCGGAACTACCAGCACAAGTGGAAAATAACTTCGAGCGGACGTACGGCCTCCCCAGCAACTGATCATGATAGCTTACGTTCTGTAATTGATCCCAATTGTCACCTGCTCCAAGCCGGTTTTTTCGCCAGGACCCGTCGCGCGACCGGACAACTCGCGTGATGGGCTCCGGCAAGGTAGCCGGTGCTGAGAAGAAACTCTCCGACGATCTCACCGCCGGTGAACCGGAATGTCGATTTGAAGAGCTTCACCCATTCCTGTTTTTCGAGTGGGTGATGGCGGTCGAGCCAGGCGCGGAAGGAACCATCCTGGTCGCGAATGGCTTGCAGACGGCGCGCGTTCTCGATGGCGGCAGCGACTTTCAGGCGGTTCCGGATAATCGAAGCGTCGGCGAGAAGCCGGGCGACATCCGACTCGCCGAACGCGGCTACGACATCAATATCGAATCCGCGGTACGCTTCCTTGAAACCGGCGCGTTTGCGTAAGATTGTGGCCCAGCTCAAGCCCGCCTGATTGATTTCGAGCACGAGCCGTTCGAAAAGCGCGGCGTCGCTTTCGACGGGAAACCCGTACTCTTCGTCGTGGTATAGCCCGTGCAGCGGATCGCCGATGGCAACCCGGCAGTAAGTTCCTAAAGGAAGCTCCATATTAGAAATAGAACCTCGCGCCCATTTGAATTTTGCGCGAGCTGCTGAGCACGGAGTCGCGAATGCGGCCGAAGGTGGCTGAAATGAATGACGTGGTTGGCAACCCGAACGTGGGAGTGTTTGTCAGGTTGGTGATGTCGGCGCGGATTTCCAGGTTGTACCTCTCGGCCAACTTCAGGTGTTTGGCGAAGGAGGCGTCAAAGTTGACGAACCGGGAGCTTTCGAAAAAGTTGCGCGCGGTGTTCCCAATGGAACCGGCGGCGGGAATCGAGAACTTCGCGCGCTGCGCTTCATCGAAGTAGAAAACAAAACCGGTACCCGGATCAGTGAGCGCCGCGCCGTCTTTTCGGGTGCAGCCGGTGCAATCGGCAAGCGAATTCACGACGTTCGACGCGGTGCTTTGACCGGAAAATACGGTGAAAGGCCGTCCGGAGGTTAGGGTGAAAATGCCGGCCATGCGCCATCCGCCGATGACATGGTGGGCCATTCGTCCGGCGGAACTGCCGAAGCGCTGGCCGCGGCCGAAGGGCAGATCGTAACTGAACGTAGTTTTCAGCGCGTGCGTGCGGTCGAAATCGCTGCGGGCGTAGTTCAGCCGCCGATTGTTGATGTCGAACGGAGTAGAAGAGGCGCTTTGATTGGAGCCGCCACTGACGACAGTAAACGCCGGGTCGTAGCTGCGAGTGTCGAGAGATTTCGAGAACGTGTAGTTGGCGTTGACGAAGAGGTTTGAGGAGAAGCGCCGCTCCACCAGGAACTCAACGCCGTTATAGGTGGAGAAGGAGTTGGAGTCGATGGTGTTGACGGTGCTGAACTGCGGGAAGGGCCAGAAGAAGAACGGTCCGGCGCCGGAGAGGTCGGTGACGGAGCGGCCATTTTGGAGGCGGGAGGCGAAGTTCGCGGCCAAGCCGCCGGCGTTGTTGTTGGTAAGGTCGTTGGGGAACAGGCGGCGAATCATACGGGAGGCGGTCTCGCCGGCGTTGATGCGGGAGTCAGCGGAAAGCACGCGGTTGAAGAGCGCGGACTCGCCGCCGGCTTTCACTTCATTGAAGCCCTGGGCGAATCCATTCCCGTAAATATCGGCCTGATGGGCTCCGTAGGCATCCATCAGCCCATATCCGCGCCGGCCGAAATAGGAGATTTCAAGCACCGTATTCTTAATGATCTCGCGTTGTAGCGAAAGCGACCACTGATTGGTGACGGCGGAACGGAAGTTCGGGTCGACGACGGTGATGGCGTTGTTGCTAAAGGCGGGCGGCTGAGAGAGCGACGACGGCGTGACCGAAGGCGGCGCGATGGGTTGCAAGCCGGCCAAGCGGCCTCCGGCCTGGCCGTAGGTCTGGTCGGAGATACCAATCGTTTCGCCGGGCATGTTGGGGAAAATCGCGGAGGCGAAGAGGAAAGTGGGGATGCGATCAAAGGCCGTGCGGAAATTCGAGCGGATGGAGGTTTTGCCGGTCCCGAACGGATCCCAGGCGAATCCGATCGATGGACCGAAGTTGTTCAGATCGCTGTCGTAGAGTTTGGCGTTAACCCATTTGGCGGTGGTTGTGGGCGCGGCTCCGGCAACCAGGGGAGTGTCGGGCCGGCGGATGCGGTCGTCAGGGTTCGTAGCGGCGAGCTTGGCTTCCCAGCGGAGACCGAAATCCAGGGTGAGGTTTTTCTTAACCTTCCAGGAGTCCTGTATGTAGAGGTCGTATTCCGGGTAATCGGTAATGAAGGCGAAGCGGCCGGGGACGAATTTATCTCCCGCCGACACGAAGCCGACCGAGCGCTGACCGACGCGACCGAGCATGAAATTGATGTTGGACTGGAGAGCAGGGCGGTCGTTAGCAACCTGAATGTCGGCCGGCAGACCGAAGGCAGCCGGGTCAACGGGATTAATGACCGTGGAGAAATTGACGGAGGGATTGGCGTTCAAACCCCCTACCGAGCCACGGTCGTCAACCTGTCGTTGGAGTCGGACATTGATGCCGAACTTGAGCGCATGGGCGCCTTTGATCCAGGAGAAGTTGTCGACGAGTTGCGCGGTGCGGACGGTGCGGTTGTTGCCGAAGGAACGATCGGTAAGGACGGTAACGGGGGCTCCGGTCAGGGAATATTCGGTCAGCGAAGCCAAAGGCTGGTCGAAGATAAAGCCGAAGCTGTTGTAGCCGATTACGAATTCGTTGGTGATGTTCGGCGACGGATTGGTGCGCCAGTTTACCGCTAAGTTGCGGGGAGTACGGGCGGTGTTGACCAGACAGGTCGCACCGGGAAACAGCGGCTGGCCGCCGTTGCCGCGGTCGCAGTTGCTGTCCTGTTGGCCGAAGGCGTAGCGGAAGTAGATGGTGTTTTCGTTATCGAAAATGTGGTCGATTTTGGTGACGATGTCGTTCTGACGTTCGAGGGCGGGGGTGCTGAAGATGTAGCCGGCGGTATTGAGCCCGTCGCCGAAATCGAAGCGGTTGGGCAGGGGTGTCTGGGCGATTAGGGCGGCCACCGATTTATCCTGGCCGGCCCGGCTGGGGTCGCCGGTGAACATGTTGTAGCTTTTGACAGCGGCGGCGTTGGTGGGTCTGCCGGCGAAGTCGACACTGGCATTGGCGACGCCGGCGGGCAAGTTGCGGCCGCCGTTGCTCATGTAGCGGAAGAGGCCTTGGCGAGCCTCAGCGGTGTAGACCGTGCGGGTGACGATGTCAGTTTCCAACGCCTTCAAACCCTGGCCGTTAGCGAAGAAAAACGTCTTATTCTTAATGATTGCGCCGCCGAGGGATCCCCCGAAGATCTGCTGAACGAACTGGCGCTTGGGGAGAAGATTGAGGTTGTTCTGCCATTCATTGGCGTTGAATCGCGGGGTGCGATAAAGCCAGAAGCCGGAGCCGTGGAACTCATTGGTTCCGGACTTGGTGACCATGGCGACCTGGCCGCCGGAGTTGCGGCCGGAGTCGGCGGTGAAGTTGCCGGTAAGGACACGGAATTCGGCAAGCATGTCCGGATTCGGCCGGAGCGGGGTAAAGTTGGAGCCGCCGGCGGAAGATTCATTGACGTCGATGCCGTCGAGGGTAAAGTTCCAGGAACGATCGCGGGCGCCATGGATATGGACGCCGCCGCCGGTGTTGGCGCCGGAACTGACGCCGGGCTGAATCTCGAGGAGTTGGAGGGGGTTGCGACCGCGCGTGCCAACGATCGGGAGATCTTTAATCGTTTTCTCTTCAAGCAGTTGGCCGAAATTGCCGGAGGTAGCGGTTTGAACGACTTCCGCTGCACCGGACACCTCTACCACTTCTGTCAAGGTGCCGAGCTGGAGCGACAAATTGATCGTCGTCGGCTGGCCGATGGAGACACGGTTCCCTTTGGCGGAATACTTCCGGAAGCCATTCGCTTCGACGCCCAGCGTATACAGACCGGGTTGAATGGAATCGAAGGTATAAGCGCCGTTGTCGCTGGTTTTGGTATTGAATGCGGCAGCGGTGCCTTCGTTGGTGAGCGTGACGTTGGCGTTAGCCACGGACGAGCCGGTGGCGTCGCTCACCACACCCAGGAGGCGTGATGTAGTGCCTTGGCCGAACACGGAAAGTGAAAATAGCAAAACTAACCCAGTAACCCCAATGAGCATCCTGCCAGTTTAACAAATGGGTTCCAGCAGGACCTACCATAGTAGATGAATGATTATTCTTGCCTCCCAATCTCCACGCCGCAGCGAGTTGCTGACGCGTGCGGGGGTTTCGTTTACGGTCCGGGCGGCGGAAATCGACGAGTCCGTTCGCGACGGCGAAGCACCGCAACAATACGTTCGACGGCTGGCTGTAGGTAAGGCAATGGCAATTCCGCGAGGGGGAGACGCCTGTGTTTTGGCGGCCGATACAACCGTGGTGTTGGGTTCTGAAATTCTAGGGAAGCCGGCGGATGCGGCGGACGCGGTACAAATGTTGACGAAATTGGCCGGACGCACCCATGAGGTGATCACGGGGATTTGCCTGTTCTATCGAAGCGAACTATTCATTGACGCGGCCGTTACCGCCGTCCGTTTCGGACCGATGACTCCGGCGGAAATCGATGCGTATGTGGCGACGGGAGAGCCGATGGACAAGGCTGGCGGGTATGGGATTCAGGGGGTGGCGTCACGGTACATAACCGGGATTGAAGGGTGCTATTTCAACGTGGTCGGGCTACCTGTGTCGCTAGTTTGCCGATACCTCGGCAAACTGGGATTGCTTTAGAACTTCGTTTTTGGATAACGCGAGCGGAGCCAGTCGACGAAGGGGCCGGGGCAGGGCATGGTGGAGAGGCGGCTATTGCGGACCAAGGCGAACTCTTCGAAAAGGCCGGACTCTTTAATTGTTTTCAGCGAGGTCGGCGGGTCGAGGCGAGCGACGAACTTCATGTCGACGATCCAGGATTTTGGGTTCTTGGGATCGAGGCGGGGCGCCGAGACAACCGTTGCCAAACCGACGACCGCGGACGCGCCGAGGGAATGATAAAGAAACACTTTGTCGCCTTTCGCCATCGTAGAAATGGCTCGCGCGGCGAGGGCGTTGGTGACGCCATCCCAAGTGGTTGTTTTGTCACGAATGAAGTCTTCGATGGAATAGGTGCCGGGGTCGGTCTTGGCGAGGAAAAATGGCATATTTCGATAACCGTGCGGTCGCGAATGATTATGGCGTATTGCGTACAGAATTCACAAGTGCCCTACTGAGATACAATGAATGGTCGATACTAGTTTGGGGAGTCCTAGGACTTCGGCGCATTTGCAGGCATATTTGAAATGACGGATGGAGACTACAACAAGATGCGGAGCTGGAGAGGTAAGTTCTTCGTTTTGATGATGTTGGGCTTGGTCGCCGCGGGGGGCCAGGAGAAGCCGAAGGTTCAGGAGACGAAGCCTGCGAACGCGACGGCGGATCTGCCTGCGGCGGACACGCCGGCAGCGCCGGTTGATCCGAAAGCTTACCGCATTGGACCGGAAGATGTCGTTTCGATCATGGTGTGGCGGGAGAAGGACGTCTCTGGCATGTTCGTGGTACGGCCGGATGGCCGGATCACGCTCCCGTTGGCCGGTGAGATCACGGTGCAGGATCAAACACCGGAGCAGGTACAGACGAAAGTAGTCGAACTCTACTCTAAGTTTTTCAACAAACCCGAGATCAGCGTGTCGATCGCTCGCGTCGGCAGCAAAAAATACTATCTGGTGGGCCAGGTGATGCGGACCGGAATATTTCCGATCGTGGTGCCGATCAACGTTTTGGAAGCGATCAATGCGGCGGGCGGATTCCAGGAGTTCGCGAACAAGAAAAAAGTCGTGATTTTGCGCGGTGACAAGCAGATCAAGTTCAACTATGAAGAAGTGATCAAAGGCAAAAACATGACACAGAATATTCAGGTAGAGAACGGCGATCACATTATCGTTCGGTAGGTCAGTTCGGTTCAGTTGACGCAGTTGGGTTGAAGGAGCAGAGTTTCGGATGCAAGCTACAGATAATTTTGAAATTTCCCGCCGGGCGCCTGATTTTGAAGATTTCGTGGACATGGTGCGGCGGCATAAGACGTGGATTTTTGGACCGTTTTGGGCCGGAATCGTGATTGCGACGGTGGTGGCGTTTCTATGGCCGGACACATACCAGTCATCGGCCTTGATCCGCGTCACGTCATCGCAGGTTCCAGACCGTTATGTGCAGACCAATTTGAATCAGTTGCTGTCCGAGAGGATCAGCGCGATCGCGCAAGGCGTGCTGAGCCGCAGCACTTTGACAAACATTATTCAAACGCACGATTTGTATCCGCGGGAGCGGCGGCGGCTGCCGATGGAAGACATCATCGAGCAGATGCGCACGAAGCATATCAAGATCGGAGTGGTGAATCTCCAGAATTCGACGAAGAGCGTCGGAGCGTTTCCGATCTCCTTTCAATATGAAAACCGGTTTCTGGCACAAAAAGTTACCGCCGATATCGTCAGCCGTTTGATCAATGAAAACGAGCGGGAGACGATGACGCAGAGTCAAACGACCACCGACTTCCTGACGACGGAAGTGGTGAAGGCGAAACAGACGCTGGAAGAGATTGAATCGAAGTTGGCCGACTTCAAGATCAAGAATGTCGGAACGCTACCTGACGATCAGGGCGTTAACTTCGCGGCGATGAATTCACTGGATCAACGAATCAGCCAGACGAACGCCTCCATCAGCCGGGTGAACCAGGAAAAACTCCTGATGGAATCGAACTTGAGGATTTTGCGTGACCAGTTGTCGAAGGCAACGGAAACGGCGTCGATGGCCCCGGTGGATCCCTTGCGCGCGCAGGCCAAGAATGAAGAACTGGCGCAGAAGAACCGGGAAATCACCGCAGGCGAGCAGGCGCTGACTCAATACAAGGAAATGTATACGGACTCTCATCCGGAAATCAGGCGAATTGTGTCGAGTCTGGCGGTACTGCGCCGTCAGCGCGATGAGTTGGTCCGGCTCGATAAGGAAAGCCGCGACGAGGAAGCAAAAAAGGTGGCGGCCGCCGAAAAGTCGAAGGTGCCGAGACGCGTGGTCGTCACGAAGGAAATGCAGGCTCTTGACGCCAATATTAAGCAGATGGAGTCGATGATCCAGGCGAAGAACGCCGAGGTTCAGGATCTCACGACGGAGATAGGCCGGACATCCCAACAGGCAAAAGCCTACCAGGGCCGGATTACCTCGGCACCGCTATCAAGCCAGGCCTATGCGCTCCTAAATCGGGACTACGAGCAAGCCAAACAGACGTACAATTCTTTGAAGAAGAATCAAGACGAATCGGCGAGAGGCACCGCAATTATCCGCAACAAGCAGGGCGAGACGCTGGATCTGCTCGATCAGGCCTCCCTGCCGGTGACGGCATCCGAGCCAAAGCGCGAATTTATCATCGCCGGCGGGGCCGCGATCGGTTTGTTAGTGGGGTTGATGCTGGTGGGAATCCGTGAGATGAAGGACACCACGTTGAAGAATTTGAAGGATGTCCGGGCGTATACGCAGTTGACCGTACTCGGCTGTGTGCCGTTGCTGGAAGGCGACATTGTCGTGAAACGCCGGAAACGAGTGACGCTCCTGGGTTGGTCAACCGCAATTGTGTTGGGCGCGCTTGTTATGGGCGGCTCTATCGCTTATCACTTTACGGCCAGCAGCTAGCCTACTATTCGTATGCCGAAGGATTTAGATACATGAGCAAAGTTCACGAAGCATTACGCCGGGCTGAGTTGTCAGGGGCGATACAGCCCTCGGCACCTCCTCAGCAACGGCAGGGTTCGCGAGGTTTGGCGGCGGCCGGTCTGACGCCGATGGCTCCTGGAACGCCGGTATACCGGACACCAGGAGTTGCCGCCCGAACTATTCCGAACATGCATGAAGTGCTCGCGCGCGTGCAGGAAGTGGCGTTTCAACCCCTGGCGGACGCCCATTTACTGGACGCGACGAGGCCTAGCGAGGCGCCCGCGGAGGAGTTTCGGACGCTTCGTACCCGGCTTAACCACCTACAGAGCCTTAGCCCGATTCACAACATCGTCGTGACCTCGCCGTCTCCAGCGGAAGGCAAGTCGTTTACGGCGGTGAATTTGGCGTTGGCCGAAGCCCAGCTTTCCGGAAACCTGACGCTGCTGGCCGACTTCGATTTCCGGCGCCCGATTGTGCACTCCATGTTCCAGGTCGACCGCAGTCCTGGAATTACGGATTACCTGATGGGCAAGGCGGAGTTGCACGAGGTTATAAAGAAGGTCGCGGGGACGAACCTTTACATTTTGCCAGCCGGCGAAGCGGTGCTGAATCCGCTTGAACTCCTCAACCTGGAAGAAGTTAAAGTCCTCTTCGATTGTCTGCCAACGGTGTTCAACTGGACCATCCTCGACACGCCGCCCCTATTGTTCGCCGCCGACGCAAATCTTCTGTCGACGCTTTGTCACGGAACGGTGTTGGTCGTTCGCATTGGTACAACGACGATCGACTCGGTAACCCGAGCGATGCAGTCTCTTTGTGAGAACAACGTACTGGGTATCTCTGTCAACGGCGCCCGGCGAGGCGAACTCTATAGCAAATACACCTACTATCACTCCTACTACTACGCCGCCGAGAACGCGCGGGCCGAGGAGTTGCAGGCCGAAGCAGACGCGGGAGCGGCGCCGAAGCCGGAATAGACTTGGTCTAAACCTGTCGCCTGATCGCCAGAGCGGCGTTCTTGCTGCCGAAGGCGATGCAGTTAGCTACGGCGTATTCAAATTGCAATTTGCGTGCTGATCCAGCGATATAATCTAGATCGCACAGCGGATCCGCCTCTTCCAGGTTTATGGTCGGATGGACGATTCCGTCGCGCATAGCCAATAGAATAGCGGCGACACCGGCGGCGCCGCAGGCTCCTTGCGGGTGGCCGAGCATGCTTTTCAAGGCGCTGCCCGGAAGTCTGGCGGCGTGGTCCCCGAAGGCCAGTTTGATGGCTGCGGTCTCAATACGATCATTCAGTTCGGTCGACGTACCGTGATATTGGAGATAGCCAACGGCCTCCGGCGGGATGCCCGCTTCGTCGAGGGCCATCGCAATCGAACGGGCGGGTTCTTCCCCGCACTCCTCCAGTCGCACCCGGTGGTAGGCCTCACAGGTGGAGCCGTATCCGGCGAGTTCTCCGTAAATCCGCGCCCCCCGGGCAAGAGCGCGTTCGCGCGATTCGAGGACAAAAAACCAAGCTCCCTCCGCCAATACAAAACCGTCGCGGTCGCGTGAAAACGGACGCGACCCGCGTTCTGGCGCGTCGTTCCAGCGCTGGGTCATGATGCGCATCATCTGGAATCCGCGGAGTATTAACGGCGCAAGCGGAGCGTCAGCGCCACCGGCGACGACGCAGTCGATCATCCCCGACTGGATCATGCGCATTGCGTAGCCGAGGGCGTCCGTCGACGAGGTGCACCCGGTGGAAACGACGTGGGAGAAGCCGCGAAGGCCGAAGTGCATTGAAACTTCGCTGGCCAGCGTTCCGATGGTCGACGTCGGTATAACATACACACTGCATTGTTTGAATTGCCCGGTATGAAAAAGCCGGTACTGCTCCTCAGTGAACGCCTGGCTGCCACCGCCTGAGCCGAGGATGACGCCGATCTCCCGCAGTTGGACGCGGTTCATGCCGTGCTGGTCGATGCCGGCGTCGGCCATGGCTTCGGCGGCGGCGGCGCGGGCTAACGGGGTTACCCGGCCAACGTGCGGCCGTTCCTTGGCGTCGACCCACAGCGATTCATCGAACCCGGTGACTTCACCAGCGATTCGGACCTGGTGGCCGGAGGCATCGAACTGCGAGATTGTCCCAACTCCGCTCTTTCCGGCGAGGCTATTCGCCCAGAATGCTTCCCGGCCGATTCCGTTCGGGCTCATTGCGCCGATCCCTGTAACGACGACCCGCCGCTGCGTTGAGCGAGAATGGTGAATGGGCATGAATGTGCTAGTATAGGCCTTTTTGAAGCGAAATTTTCATGGACGGGGAACTTCCTTACCGCGATGGCGAGCCGGTGACGCAGGACGACTTGCCTCCCGAGCCGCCCCCGTTTGCCGATGAGCCTGTAATACTGCCTGCACCCGCGCCTCCGCCCGTCTATATCGCCCCGATTCCCGGTGCGGTGCCCAGGCTGCTGGCAGGATTGGAGAGCGGGGTTTTGGGAGCGGCGGTAATGATTGCGTGGTTCGCGATGGATGCGTTTCTGGAGCGTCAGTATTGGTGGGCGATGCTGAATCTGTGGGGCGCCAGCGTTTACCACAACCGGGTTTTTTCGATGGGTTTCGGCATCGCGACCCTGGCCGGCGCTTCCACCCATTTCTTTTTACATGGTATCGGCGGCGCATTGTGGTCCCTTGTGGCGGCCAAAATATCGAACTACTGGCTGCACCTATTCTGCTCTTTCGCGGCAGCGGGGGTGTGGTATTTTCTGCTGATGTATGCGTTTTGGCCTACAGTTGCGCCGGTTGTTAGCCGAATGATGCCGCTGCCGGCGACGTTGCTGGCCTACTTTTTGTTCGGCGCGGCGCTCAGCCGGAACTCCCAACGGGCGCGGCAATTGGGCTCCGTTTGGGAAACGTAACACTTGCGAAGTTTGAACCCGTTCCCCCGGATCAGGTAAACTGATTAGTTTGTGTGTCGCATCACGGATGGCTGCTCACCTGCGTGGAAACCGGGGACAGTCCAGGTGCGTCACCAAGAGAGTCGCAGAGTGGAAAGGATCTACCGCTTAATGAAGCATGCCGGGCTCGGAAGCCTGCAGCCCCTGTTGAACTCGCGTAATTTGGACGCGTTCGCGACGGGGGCTCTGTGGAAGTTCATGAATGTCTGGGGGTCGCGACCTGCCTTTGCGTTTCTGACAGTAGTTTTTGCTTGCCTGGGAGCAAGCTCGCTCTATTGCCAGCAACCACCGGTTACGCCTCCCAAGCCAACACCTGCGAAGCCAGCGTCGCCGAATCCGTTTGAAACGGTTCCGCAAGCGGCGGAGCCCGTTAAGCCGGAGGCTCCGAAGCCGGAACCGGCCAAGCCCGGCGCGCCGCAGTTAGAGGAGCCCAAACCGGCAACGGAACCGACGCCGACTGGGAAAGTCGAAGATGTAATTGAGCTTGTGGAGTTTCGCGGCGCGCGCCGCGTGCCCCAGGACACTTTGCGATCCATGATCCAAACCCGGAAGGGCGACCGGATTGACGAAGAGAGCATTCGGCGCGATTTCATGACGTTGTACAATTCGGGCCGCTTTGACGATATTTCGGTGGAGAAGGAAGAGGGCCGTACCGGTTACATTCTCCGATTTGTCGTGGTGGAACGCCGGATTGTCCGTTCAATCAAATACGATGGCGCAAAGTCGATCACTGTTTCCGAAATTCTCGACCGCTTTAAAGAGCGGCGCGTGGGATTGACCGTGGAATCGCAATATGACCCGAATAAGGTCCAACGTGCCGCCATCGTGTTGAAGGAGTACCTGGCGGAACGTGGCCGGCAGTATGCGACCGTCGAACCTGAGTTGCGGCAGATTCCCCCTTCCACGATGGAGGTGGTCTTTAAGGTGACTGAGGGCCCGAAAGTAAAGATGGGCAAGATCACGATCGAGGGCAACCAGGTTTTCAATGACCGGACCGTAATCCGCGCGATGAAGAATCTGCACCCGATTGGCATCCCGCGCTCTATCTTCCTCGAGAACATTTTTGCCAAGACGTACGACTCGTCCAAACTGGAAGAAGACAAACAACGGGTTCAAAGCTTCTACCAGGAGAAGGGCTACTTCACCACGCGAGCGGGCGAACACAAAGTTACGATTCGCGATACGGGCGGGTCGGGACTTTCGATTCCGATTTTCAAGCCAAATAAGCCAGGCAAGAAGGCCGATCTCACTCTCAATATCGAAGAGAGCCGCCTGTACAAGCTCCAAAATTTGAATGCCGTTGGAATGAAGCTCTTTCGCACGCCGGAGAGCATCCTGCAGAACGTGTTTCAGATGAAGGTCGGAGATACGTTCTCCACCGCGAAGTTGCGCAAGGGCCTGGAGCAGATTCGCAAACTGTATGGCGAGTTCGGCTACATCGACATGGTTCCGGAACCGGATATCAATCCAGTGATAGGTACCGATAAGGTCGATTTCACGCTGAACGTGGATGAAGGCAAGCAGTTTTTCGTACGCCGGTTGGATTTTTCCGGCAACACGACGACCCGCGACAAGGTGATTCGACGGGAAGTGCTGGTTGACGAAGGCGATATGTTTTCGACGCGCCTTTGGGAGCTCAGCATCCTTCGCCTGAATCAGCTTGGCTATTTTGAAGCCCTGAAGGAAGGCGAGGCTGCGGAGATCAAACGCGACACCCGAACCAACACGGTGGATATCACGCTGAAAGTTAAGGAACGCGGGAAGAATTCGGTGCAGTTGTCCGGCGGCGTCAGCGGTATCGCCGGGAGTTTCGTCGCCTTCGGGTATTCGACGAACAACTTCCTGGGCCTTGGCGAGACGCTCGGAATCAACAGCCAGATCGGCGACCGTATCCGCGACGTCACCTTTAGCTTTACCGAACCTTATTTACTTGACCGCCCCATTCAGACCGGTTTTACGATCTACATGCAGCGGTTCAATTACGATCAGGCTCGCGAAGTCTCGCTGCTTAGCGGCCGAAATCTCATCCCTCTCTATCAGCAGTTGGGTTCCAGCAACCTGTTGAACTATGTTTCGAACGGCCGCGGGTTCACGGTGTTCGCTTCAGGCCAGTATCGCCGGACATTTGCGCGATGGACGATGAGCTACGGCTATGACGTTTCCAAGATCCAGACACTGACCGAATCGAGTACGCAGTACTTCCAATACGTCAACTTCCAGGGTCTTGGCGGACCGAATCAACTCAGCGGTATCCGCACCAGCAAGGTCGTTCCGTCCTTCCAATACAACACGGTGGATCACCCGATCACGCCGAGCCGTGGGAAGAGCCTGTTCTTCTCGACGACCTTCGCTGGCAGTTTCCTGGGTGGAAACGTCAACCTGATCGAGCCGACGCTAAGCCACACGATGTTCCGGGCCGGCTTTAAGAAGGGGCATGTGATTGGCTACCGCGTCCTTGGGCGCCTGGTGGCCGGGTACGGTGGAAAGACGGCTCCCCCGTTTAACCGGGTTTACATGGGCGGCGAGAATGACGTTCGCGGCTTTGAAATCTTCGGCGTTAGCCCGATGGCGTATATCGCCTCGGAAGCGACCGTTCCGGTTTTAAACGACGATGGATCCTCGCGTACCCAGAAAATATTGCAGGCGGATGGAACCACGGCGTTCCAGGCTGTCACGCAGAGTATCCCCACTTATCAACTGATCTTTCCGGGAGGCGACACCCAGGGCGTCGCCAACTTTGAATACCGGATTCCGATTTTTGGACCGGTTACATTGGCCGCATTCTTCGATGCCGGCTTAAACAAAATGTCGCTTCGCAGCCAGCTCAAGATGAACCAGGATCGAGTGGATTCACTGAACTTCAGCCATCCCTCGGCCGGATTCGATAACCGGATTCTGGTGGCGCCCGGAACTGAAAAACTCCGGACGTCGACGGGCCTCGAAATGCAGATCATGATGCCGGTTGTGAACGCGCCGTTCCGTTTTTACTGGGCTTACAACCCCACAATCGTGCAGCAAGTGCTTCAACCGCCGGTCGTGCTTGACCGGTCTTCGTTCCCCAACCAGGCGACGTTTATCAATTCGGTAGCTACCTGGGGTCAAGCGTCACCATTCTTTGAGAGACGGAAGACGTTCCGTTTCACGATTAGCCGCACGTTCTAGGGGCCTTCCGAGCCGCCCGTCCGTAACGGTAAACTTAATACAATACTTCCACTGCCCTCAGGAGTCCTTAAAGTGAATCGAACGATGTTCTGGCTGCCCGCCCTGCTGGCCGGCGCCACCTTAACCCTGCCCGCCCAAGCACCGCCGACGAAAATCGCCATCATCCATCTGCAAAATGCCATTATCGGCACGAAAGACGGACAAAAGGCGGCGAAAGAACTGGAAACCCGGTTCATGCCAAAGCGGAAGGAAATTGAAGGACGCCAGGGAGAGATCCAGGCGCTCCAGGCGCAACTGCGCGCCAGTTCCAACACCGCCAGTGAAGAACAGAAGAACAAGCTGATGCGCGACATCGACGTCAAGCAGAAAGCTTTGCAGCGTGATGGCGAGGATGCCTCAGCCGAACTCGATCAGGAGCAGCAGAAATTGTTCCAGGACATCGGCGGGAAGGTGATGGCCGTCATCGACAAATACGCCAGCGACAACGGTTTCGCGGTCGTTATCGACGTTAGCGCGCAAGCCAGTCCCATTCTCTACGCCTCCACTTCAGTCGATATCACCCGGCAGATAGTGGAACTGTTCGACAAGAATGCACCCGGCGCGGCGGCCGCACCGGCTTCCGCGGCTCCAGCCGCGGCCAAGCCCAAGCCCGCTCCGGTCAAATAGTTTTACCCCCCGCAAGGTAAATACGGGGATCGATCCGGTAAGGATCGATCCCCGTTTTCGTTCTTGCGCGTTCTTAGAACCCAGTCGCCTTGATCCAGAAGCTTTCTTTCCAGACGCCGCCCGGGGCAATGGATTGCAACTCCTTGTATTTGCCTTCGTGAGCTAAGTTCATCGAGTTCGTTATGCCGGTCATCGGCTCGAAACAGATGAAGTCGCGGTTTGCACCGGCGGGGGCGTAGACTACGGCAACGGGGAACTTCGGACCGTAGATGACGGCGACTTTCTGCTGCTTGCCTTGTACCGAGAATTCCGCGCGGCCCGAGGCGTCCCGTACCAGGCCGGTGAAAACATCATCCAACTGGGTGGCGGCGAGTATGTGCGGATCGCTGTAGGTATTGGGGGTCGTCTCGCCGGTCGGCGTCAACTTGCTATTTAGAGTGACGTGAAGTTTAGCCGGGAGGGTAACTTTCCACTCCGCGCGCGGCGCGTCGTGAACGCGGAAATAAGGGTGGTAGCCAATGATAAGCGGCATTTTCTCAAACGACAGATTGGTCACCTCGGTCTCCACTTCCAGGATGCCGTTGGCGAGGCGGTACGTCATGTCGATGGTGTGGGCGAATGGGAACTGCGCCATGTATTCCGGAAGCCGGAAGAATTCGAGCCGGCTGGTGACCCAAGCGCTCTTATCGTCTGCGCCGATTCCGATCATCTTCCAGTGCGAACTGAAGTTCACCAGTCCATGGATGGGCAGTTGATTGCCATCGGACCGGTAGTTCTTCAACTCTGGATTCAATACATATTTTTTACCGTTGGCGAAGAATGCGTGCTGGTCGAGCCGGTTAGCCCACGGCGCCAGAAATGGATTTCCGAGCAGCGTCGGCTTGGCCTTAAAGCCAGCGAGCTTCTGGTACGGCGACCAAAAGACGTCTTTGCCCTTTACCAGCATGCGGTAGGCGTTGTTGCCGAGCGACGGGACGATCGATACCGTTACGTCATTCACGCTGTCGCGAAGGGTGAGCGTTCCGATACTGTCTTCGGAACTGGTGCGCGCCTCATATTGGGCGGCTTCGGTAAGGGCAGTCATAGCGAGTAGGGCAGGGAATAGGAGGGTGAGTTTCACTAGTCTTTACGGTCCCGAAGGTCAAGTTCCGTGTCTTCCCGGCAGCACCAGCAGATACCCGGCGTGCGCGTCCGGATGGCACAGATGTCGCACCAGTATGTCACATACAGGCGATTGCCGCCCCGGTGCATAAACAGCGGATTCTCATGGATGGGCGCGGCCTGGAAAACGCCTTTAGGATCCAGTTGTCCGAGAACTTCCAACTCGCCGCCAATCACGCGTTTGTCCCGCAGAACTCCGCGGACCTGATCGTCGCCGTCGACTTCGACGCGGCGCCCATCGGCCGTTTCCACCGTGGGCGGTTCGCCGGCGCGCAACGTTCCGCGCAGCGAATTGAATTTTGATTCGGCGGCCCAAACGCCCATGGCGGGAAGGAAAAGGAGATGACGGCGTCGCACGCTTTCATTGTAATCCCTTCGCGCGGGGAGACATTGGCTCACCCGGTGATACAATCGAGAGTCATGCCGCGCCGTGTCGCGATTTTTGTCACTTGTATCGTTGACCAACTCTTCCCGAATGCCGGAATGGCGATGGTTGACGTCTTGGAACGTCTCGGCTTGGAGGTGGAGTTTCGCGAGGCTCAGACCTGCTGTGCGCAGCCGGCGTTCAATAGCGGTTACCAGCGGGAAGCCCGCGCGGTGGCGCGGCATTTCGTCGATACTTTTGACGGCGCGGAGACAATCGTCGTTCCCTCCGGCAGTTGTACCTCAATGATCACTCATCATTACGCGGACCTCTTCGCGCACGACCCCGTCGCGCTGGCGCGCGTGGACGCGTTAACGCCCAGGGTCTTTGAATTTTCGCAATTCCTGCTCAGCCTTCCCAATCTCGATTCCCTCGGCGCGCGGTTCCCGCACAAAATCACGTATCACGACTCCTGCCATGCGCTCCGTGAACTCGGGCTTAAGGACGCGCCCCGCCGGCTTTTGGGAATGGTAAAGGATCTCGAACTCGTCGAGATGGAAGCGGCCGAGGAGTGCTGCGGATTTGGGGGGACTTTCTCGGTAAAGTTCGCGCAGATTTCGGGCGCGATGGCCCGGACGAAGGTCGATTCGATTCTACAAACCGGTGCGTCGCACGTGGTGTCGCTAGACTCCAGTTGCCTGATGCAATTGCGCGGTGCGCTGTCCCGTGGCGGCCATAAGGTCGAGACGCTTCACTTAGCCGAAGTTCTTGCCTCCCGCGGATAGGATTTCTATGAGCGCTCCCGAAACCGCCATTCGCAAAACGCTTGCCGACGCCAATCTGCAACTGGCCATCTATAACAACACCGGGCGGTTCAAGGAGAATCGCCGGCGGGCCGTTGCTCCCGATCAACTTCCCGAATACGAAGACCTCCGGACCCGCGCGGCGGCCATTAAGCGGCACACGCTGAGTTTCCTCGACGTTTATCTACTCCAATTGGAAAGCGCCGTAGAGGACAGCGGCGGCAAAGTCATTTGGGCCTCCACTGGCGAGGAGGCGGCGGACTTCATTGTCAAATTGGCCAAAGAGCGGGAGGCCAACTTGATCGTCAAGTCGAAGTCGATGACGAGCGAGGAGATCCATTTGAACGATCGTCTCGCGCATCACGAACTGGAGGCCGTCGAAACCGATCTGGGCGAATATATTCTGCAACTCGCGGGTCAGCGGCCCTTCCATATCGTCGCTCCGGCGATCCACATGACGAGGAACGACGTTGCCGATATCTTTACCGAAAAGCTGGGCATCGAACACGATACGGTGATCGAAAACCAGGCGATGACAGCGCGGCGCGTGCTGCGGGAAAAGTTTCTTTCCGCGGGTATCGGAATAACGGGGGCAAATTTTCTGCTGGCCGATTCGGGAGCGGTCGTCATCGTTGAAAATGAGGGGAATGCGAGGCTGACGCATTCGGCCCCGAAAGTCCATGTAGCAATTGCAGGGATTGAAAAGGTAATCCCCCGCGCACGCGATCTGGCCGTGTTCCTGGACCTCCTGGGCCGCAGCGCGTCGGGCCAGGCGTTGACGAGTTACACATCCATCGTTACCGGTCCCCGCCGCCAGGGCGAACTCGATGGACCTGAAGAGTTTTATCTGGTTTTGCTGGACGCTGGACGGACGAAGTTATTGGCCGATCCGGAACAGCGGGAGTCGCTGCAGTGTATTCGCTGCGGCGCGTGTCTGAATGCGTGTCCGGTTTACCGCAAGATAGGCGGACATAACTATCCGTGGGTTTACTCGGGCCCTATCGGCAAGGTGATCACACCGTCATTTCAAGGGAAGGAGAAAGACACGTGGCTGCCTTTTGCCTCGTCCTTATGCGGCGCTTGCGCGGAAGTATGTCCGGTAAAGATCGACATTCCCGGTCTGTTGCTCAAATTACGCAAAGAACTAGTCACGGCGAACCCGGCGGACCGGAGTGCCTTTCAAGTTTGGGCATGGCTGATGCGGCGTCCGGGCATGTACGCGCTAGCGGCGAGAATTGGCCGTTCTTTAATGGGCTTCAATATCGGTCCACTCGCGGCATGGCGTAGCGAGCGCGATTTGCCGGCCGCTCCGCGGAAGTCATTTCGGGAACTTTGGAAAGAGCGTAAGAAATAGCCATGGAATCCCGTGACGTCATCATGGAAAGGGTCCGCGCCGCGCTGGGACGTAAGCTCGGGCAAAAACCGCTGCCTCCGCCGGAGCCGTTGCTTCGCGTTTCGCATCAATCGCCGGCGGCAAAGCTGGCGCGTTTTGAATTGCGGTTCCTGGGGACGGTAACTGTCGTTGCCGATTGGACGTTTGTTGCGGCGGCGGTCGAAAAGCTTCTGGACGGAAAGACGGCTGTCGCCTCCGGGCACCCCTACCTAAGGGCTTGCGGTATCGCTGAAGTTACCGGCGTTTCCGCCAACCCCGAGGATTTGCGGAACGGTTGCGCCACCGCCGGCGTCGGAATAACCAGCGCCTATTGTCTGCTGGCCGAAACCGGAACCATCGTTCTCCGTGCGTCTCCCGAGGAGCCCAGGCTGGTCTCGCTCCTTCCGCCGGTTCATATCGCCGTCGTTCCGCAGGACAGGTTGCTTACCAATCTGGATGAGATGCTTTCAATGACACCCCGTCCCGTCGACGCCGATTCGAGCGCCATGGTTCTAATCACCGGTCCGAGCCGAACCGGCGATATCGAACAGTTCCTTGTCCGCGGCGTCCACGGGCCTGGAGAGGTCCACGTTGTCATCGTCCAGGGAAAGACTCCCCCGCTATGATGAAAAAACTATTGCTGCTAGTTCTGGGCGTTTCCTCCTGGAGCCAGGCCCTGGAACTATCGGCCGGCGGTGGGATTAGCCGGCTTAGCAATGCCGGGCTGGGCAAGATATCGGCAACATCGCCACTGGCGAACGACTTCGGTCTGGACGGCGGGGTGCGCATCGTGATGCGGATGACGCTAAATTCCGGCGACTTCACCGGGCACGAAACTGGCTACGCCTACAATCGGACGCAACTCCTGCAGAACGGCGATGGCTCATCCTCAATGAAAACCGGTATGGCGACTCATCAGGGTTTTTACAACTATCTGGTTTATCCAACCCGGGAGGGGTCGCGCATTCGACCGTTCGCGGCGGGCGGGGTCCATTTCGCCAACTACGTTCCTCCCGGCGCCTCTGCCACCAGCGGTGGAGGCAGCACGAAGTTCGGCGTGAATTATGGAGGAGGCCTGAAGATTCGGGTCTCCGAGCGTTTTCTACTCCGGTTTGACGTTCGGCAGTATAGAAATCCCAAGCCATTCGGTCTGATCAATCCCGGCGGCTGGATTCGCTCGAACGAGTTCTCGACCTCGCTCGCGTTCGTACTGTAGCTAGGCCGTCAAAATCGCGTCCCGGCGCTTATCGTCCACTACCCCGAAGATATCGACTTCCGTTTGGCGGGGGTTCGCGGGATTAAATGCAACCAGAATCTGTTTTCCGACCGGCCAGGAGGATAGCAACGCCGCGCCCATCTCCGGAGACCTGCCGTCGTACCAACGACCGTCCGGGCCTCGGAACGCATACGCAAACCGTCCGGTCTGCGTGCCCGGCGCCAATGCCACATCGCGAACTTCAGTCCTGGCAAGGGCCCCCGACCGGAACAGCGAAAGTGTTCGAAGCGCTTCGCGCGTCCGTATTCCAAAATAAGTCAAACCCCAGAGTAAGGTAAAAATTCCTCCCGCCGTCATGGCCATATACATCAGTTTTTCGTTGTGCGCACTAACGACGTGTCCCAATTCGGCCGTCTGTGGATATCGCACGTCGTAGATGAGGCTGACCTTGCGCACCGAACGAAGCCCCGATTCCTGGTTTGTGTCAATACGGAGCTGTTTCTCAAAACGCATGCCGCTGTCAGTGAGATACTCGACGTCCACCAGTAGTTCTCCCCCTACAGGGAGAATTCGTAGTACATGCCCATCGACTTCCCGGAGGTTTTCGGCGAATGCGGCGGCGTCCCTATTCCACAACCATCCTTGGAGCCCCATAAGTGAACCCGAGAAAATCGGTAGCATGCCAAACAGCAACAGGCTACGGCCTGCGAGCATCCAATAGTTAAGCATCGCCGCCATGATAGGGAATGAGAACACTCTATATTCTCATGACGGACGGATCAATGCCAGTCTTATCCGCGCCGGTTGGCCGGTGGAATTAGTTTCCGCCCGCTGACACACCCTCCGGCGCGTGAACAGCCGGTCCCTCACTATGCGCTAGACTCAGCATGAGTTGCCGTCCAGCCAAGTCCAATCCGTTTAACGTATCAACTGCCGCAGCGGCATCTTCCGGCCGGTCAAAGTCGGCAAATCCGAAGCCGCGAGACTTTCCGGTTACGCGGTGTTTCACGATTGCGACTCCTACTGGAAAGATCGAATGCTCGGCGAACCACCGTTGCAATTCCTCGTCTTGCGCCTGAAAGGGAACGTTTCCTATGAAGACTTTTTTTGACATCCGGGATCGGACCTCTTCTACCGATAAAGGTATGTTAATGAAAGAACCGTAACGGATCAAGTTTTTTTGAAGAAATTTTCATCCGTTTCGCCGCGCGCCGTCGATAAGGCTAGCTGAATGCTTGTTAATCGACTGGATTCCTGGATCGCGGTCGTCTCCGAGTCATCGACGTCACTAATCGAAAAGCTCAGCAACGTCATTAATTTCGCTGATCCGCCGGAGTTCTTCAGCTTTGTTTGCGGCCAATGGGAATTGGAGAAGGCGGGAACACCAAGTTGCTGGAATTTCCTGGTGGATAGTCAGGTAATCTTACGGGCGGTCGGTCAACGGTCCGTGCTTACCCGCGAGCAGGCAGTGTCGCTAACGCGCCTGGCGATGGAAGACGACGAATTGTTCGATACGAAACTATTGCGGTGCCTCCTTGCTCGCCGGCTGTGGCCTGAAGAGGTGCCAGTCGACGAAGCGATGCGGACACTTGAAGTCCTGGAAGCATTAGGCGATTCTAAAAGACTTTCGATGACCTTGTTGAAATTCTCGAAGTTTCCAGACAAGTTCGTTCAATCGAAAGCGGCCAAAATCCTCGGTCGCTGTATAGAGAGTCCAGATGTGTTGGATGAGCTGTTCCGGAACTCCGACGGGCGCGTCCGCGCGAACCTTTTGGAAGGCATTGGCCAGCGGGAATTACCTGGGAATTTTATCCGGCTGATTGAGCGGGCGACAGGCGATCAACATACACGTGTCTCTTCCGTCGCGATGGCGCTTCGGGCCCGACTCGGCCATTCCGGCTCTGCCGCCCTGATGAAATTGAGGGCTAAGTCGAAGCTCGACGACGTCCGCAAGCCCGCGGAAATTGCCCTGCGGATCGCGGATGGACTTCCCTGCCGCGATCCGCAGGATGTCGCAAAACGCGCCTTACTTGGCGATATCGATGCCCTTGGCGTTGTCAATCCCGAGCCGGCTATGGGAACGACTGTAGATGAAGTAGACGGCAAGGCCTAGTGCCATCCAGATAAACAGCCGCAGCCAGTTTTCCATGCCCAATCCGTACATCAAATAAAGATTCACTACGATGCCCAATATAGGTACCAGCGGAACGAGCGGCGTCTTGAAGGGGCGGGGCAAATTGGGATTCGTCTTCCGCATCACCAGGATTCCGGCGCATACCAGGACAAATGCGAACAGCGTTCCGATGCTGGTTGCTTCTCCGAGCTTCGAAAGCGGCAGGAAGGCCGACATCAAGCTGACAAATACCATGAAGAGCATGTTGCTGCGCCACGGGGTCTGCCATTTCGGATGGATGGCCGAGAAGAGCTTGGGCAACAAGCCATCGCGCGACATGCTGTAGAAAACGCGGCTCTGTCCGAGCAACATAACAAGGATGACCGAGGTGTAGCCGGCGATAATGGCGAACTTAACCAGTTTGCGGAGGAAAATGTACGGCGTTCGATCGATCGCCACGGCCACCGCTGCCGGATTGTCGAGCTCCTTGTAATTGACGATTCCGGTGAGCACATAGCTGAACAGGATGTAAAGAATGGTACAGACAATCAGCGATCCGATAATGCCGATCGGCATGTCGCGCTGTGGTTTCACCGCCTCCTGCGCGGCGGTTGAAACGGCGTCGAACCCGATATAGGCGAAGAAGATAATACCCGCCCCGCGTACGATGCCTGTCCATCCAAAATTGCCGAACTCGCCCGTTACTGTTTCCGGAATCAGCGGGATGTGATTGGCGGGGTTCACATAAGACCAGCCGAAGCCGATGAACAAGATGATCACGGCCACTTTTATGACGACGATCACCGCGTTGACCCGTGCCGATTCCTGGATTCCGATCATCAACAGCAGCGATACCATGCAAACGATGAAAATCGCCGGCAGGTTGATAATCCCCGAAGCGATCATTGATCCATCCGGCAACTGCACGCTTTCAAAGGGTCCAGCCGCCCACTCCATCGGGAAGTAAATACCGAAGTCTTTGAGCAAACTCACGAAATACCTGGACCAACTTGTCGCCACGGTTGAGGCGCCCACGGCGTACTCCAGCACCAGATCCCATCCGATCACCCACGCGAACAGTTCTCCCATCGTCGCGTAAGAATAGGTGTACGCCGATCCCGCCACGGGAATCATCGTCGAGAATTCGCTGTAGCAAAGTCCCGCGAAGGCGCATCCGATCGCCGCCACCACGAAGGACAGCATGATGGCTGGTCCGGCATGGTTCGCCGCCGCCGGTCCGGTCAATGAGAAAAGCCCCGCGCCGATGATGGCGCCGATTCCCAAGGCCGTCAGTTGGGTGGCTGTCAGCGTTCGTTTCAGCTTATGGTCGCCGTCTTCGGATTCAGCTAGAATCCGGCTCAGCGGTTTCGTGGCGAAAAGACTCATGCGTACACCTCTCTCTTTTTCCAGACAAAGTAGACCGGTATGCCCAAGAGCACAATCAATAACCCCGGCCAGGTGAAATTCGGTTTGTAGAGCAACAACAGGAATTCAACGACGCCGGCCAAAACGATGTAGAGCGCGGGAAGCACCGGATAGCCGAATGCCCGATACGGTCTCTCCATCTCTGGCCGGGTTCTACGGAGAACGAAAATCCCGGCGATCGTCAGAATGTAGAAAAGCAAAACAGCGAATATAACATAGTCCAGCAATTCGTTATAGCTGCCGGTGAGGGTTAGCGCCCCCGACCAGAGGCACTGGATCCACAATGCCGTCACCGGCGCATTGGTCTTGGGGTCCAGCGTTCCGGCGGCCTTGAAGAAGAGCTTGTCCAGGGCCATGGCGTAAAAGACGCGGGCGCCGGCCATCGTCAGTCCGTTCAGGCAACCGAAGGTCGAGACCATAATTGCGGCGGCCATCATCTGTACAGCCTGATCGCCGAAGATGCCGCGCGCGACGGCCGTTCCAACCCGATCTTCCGGCGCCGCCTGGACTGCCTCCAGCGGCAGGACCAGCAAATACACGTAGTTGCAGGCGAAATAGAGCAGTGAAACGAGCCCCACTCCAAGGACCAGAGATAGCG
>Ga0105046_10001084_pt1 | contig 40991 bp, 36 predicted proteins | sample MAT03_FD_78385 | JGI IMG/M metagenome (GOLD analysis project Ga0105046, IMG submission 78385) | Freshwater microbial communities from Lake Fryxell liftoff mats and glacier meltwater in Antarctica - MAT-03 (megahit assembly) | ecosystem: Environmental > Aquatic > Freshwater > Ice > Liftoff... | reverse complement strand
TCATTAGTATTGTTTGTTTGATTTCCACCCGGATTGTTTGTAATGCTTGAAATTGGATTGATGTAATCTGAAAAACTAAATAAATTTTGCATAAAAACTCCTTTTTATATGATTTTAAAATCTAATTATAGCAGATTTGTTAATAACTGTATATAAAAAATTAAATAAAGAGGTAAAAGAGCATAACGAAAGATTCGAATTTTTAGGCGACTCTGTTTTGGGGCTTATCACTTCTGGATATTTATATAGAGAGCTTCCATCAAATCCTGAAGGAGCAATTACGATTATTTTGGATGAAACCTAACTCAAAAGAAGATGCTAGGTTCTTGTGTTACTGGGTTATAGATGCTATTACATCAAGGATAAGTGAACTTCAAAAGGCTGCAAGGACTCTTTTACGTCATGGAGAAGATCTTTTAAATTATTTCAAACACAGAATTACAAATGGGAAAACTGAAGGAATCAACAACAAGATTAAAACAATGAAGCGGCAAGCCTATGGATTTAGAGATTTAGATTACTTCAAGTTACGATTATATAGTTTACATAAGTGAGGTACTCATTTGCGCGATGAACCAATAAATTGAACTTGTTTTAGAAAAGGATGTTAACCTCTTGTTGCTCTCTTTTTCTCTTGTCGCTCTCTCTGTTTCACAAAATGACGCACTTATTCCGAAAACACTGGGGCCATCTATAAAATTTTGACCTCGAAATTTCTTTCAAGGTCAAAATCATGATCTTATTCTTTAACTTCTATCTTGTTGTTTACTTCTACAACACCCGGAATTTCTTTGATAATAGATGAGACTACTGATTTTTGCTCATCAGAACCAACTGTACCATAAACAGTTACAACACCGCTTAGTGTCTCAACACGAAGATTATTTAAATCACTTGATAATTGTCTATTATCAAATAATAAAGTACGTGCATTTTGAGAAATTGCATTATCGGCAGCTGTAGTAGTCGAATCTTTTGTATAAAGTGTTTGTGTAGATGAATTTGGTGAATATACATTATTTCTTGCATCAGGTGCATTATAATGAGTACCTAAATACCCAAGAAGAAATAAAAGAGGAATCCCCGCAAGAACTAACCATTTTCCAAGTGAAGATTCTGTTTCTTCTTCTCTTGCCATTTTAGGTGTTACTACATCACGTCTTTCATTTTCAAAACGTGCAGCTGGTCTAAAGTTAAGAAATTGCTCTTCAGCTTCATCTCGTGAAATTCCATATTTTTGTTGAACTTTTGTAAGAAACAAATCGTAACGACCGTTAATTTGTCTTAGATCTTCGTCTGTTAGTTTACTCCATCTATCTAAGATTGGAAGCTTCAATTGATTCCATTGTGTGCTAAAAATTTCTTTATTCATAATTACTCCTTTTGATTTAAACAATATTTAACTTAATTTAATAACTCAAGTTTTGGCATTATTTTTGTTCAAAATGATGTGTGAATTTGCTTATAAAGAGAGAAAAAACCTTTTGATCTTCTATTTGGAACAATAGGAGGTTGAATGTCAGATTGTCAAGAATTTTTTATGGTTTCAACCAATATTTTTACAGAATCAGGCGACATATCAGGCTGCATTCCATGTCCTAAATTAAAGATAAAACCAGGCTCACCCTTCATACTTTTTAAAATTTTTCTAACTTCCTGCTCTATTACAGATTTTGACCCATATAAAATGTCTGGATCCAAATTCCCTTGTAATGCAACATGTTGCGGAATATTTTTTCTTAAGAGGCTTAAATCTGCCTGCCAATCAATACTAATACCTGCAGGTTTTAATTCGGCTAATTTAGGGGCAAAAAGGGATGATCCCCTACAAAAAAGAATCACCGGAACATCCCGTTTTATTCCTTTAAGAATTTTTTTGAGGTATCCATAAGAAAATTCCATAAAATGATCATGTGATAAATGGCCTGCCCAAGAATCAAAAATTTGCAAAGCCTGAACGCCTGCATCAATTTGTAAATTAAGATAATCTATGGTGCTACTGGTAATTTTACTTAATAATTCATTAAAACTTAACGGATCGCGAATCATGAATTGCTTTGTTTTCTTTAAATCTCTACTAGACCCCCCTTCAATCATATAGCTTGCAACAGTGAATGGGGCTCCGGAAAATCCAATCAAAGGAACTTTTAAATCTGGAAGAAGCCCCTTAATACCATCAGAAACATATTTCAATGACTCTTTTACATTTGGCATTTTTAAGGCATCTATATCATCTTTTGTATGTATGGGGTTGTGGATAATAGGGCCTTTATTTTCTTCAAAGCTTAAACCTAAGTTATAAGCTTCAGGAATAACCAAAATATCTGAAAAAAGAATCGCCGCATCCATTCCAAAAGCATTTATTGGAAGTTTTGTCACTTCTGCAATAAGTTCTGGGTTGTGGCACATCTCTAAAAAAGAATATTTTTTTCTTAAAAAGCGATATTCAGGCATATATCGGCCAGCCTGGCGCATCAGCCAGACAGGGGGTCTTGATTCATTTTTACAATTTAAAGCATTTAGAAAAAGATCACTCATAAAATACGTTCCAGTATGGAAACAACTGTGAATCCAAATTCCTTAGCGAGCTCTCTATAAGGGGCTGAACCTCCAAAACTATCCATGCAAATAGCAGTACCATGTAAACCAATGTATTTATGCCATCCTTGATCAACGCCAGCCTCAATACTTACACGCTTACCAAGATCTCCTCCGAAAATTGATTCTTTATAATCAAAATCTTGAAGTTCAAATAATTCCCAGCAAGGCATTGAGATGACTCGAACAGACTTACCAAGCTTTTCAAGCTCATCACTTACATCCAATGCCAAACTGACCTCTGATCCAGTTGCTACAATCGTGTAATCAGGCTTTGCCTTTTTTTCTAGTCTGACGATATAGGCGCCTCTACCAACTCCATTTTCATAAGAAACTTGAGTACCTTCTAATTCGGGTAAGTTTTGTCTTGATAAAATTAAGGCTGTCGGACCTTTATATTTTAAAGCAGAGACCCATGCCATTTTAACTTCATTTGCATCTGATGGTCTTATGACATGCAGATTAGGAATAGCTCTTAATGCTGCATAGTGTTCAACAGGCTGGTGTGTAGGCCCATCTTCGCCAAGAAAAACTGAATCATGGGTAAATTGGTAAATAACATGTTCTTTCATAAGAGCTGCAAGTCTTATGGCATTACGCATGTAACCAGAAAACGTTAAAAAAGTCCCGATGATTGGGGTAATCATCCCTGTTTGTGCAAGTCCTGTTGCTATTGTTGCCATTGCAAATTCTCGAACACCATATTTAATATTTCTACCTGTAAAAACTCCTGGAACAATAATAGGAAATTTTTTCATCATTGTTAAATCAGAACATGATAAATCAGCAGACCCACCATAGATTTGAGGGAGTATATCTCCTAATTGAACTAAAACTTCTTGAGCTGCTTTTCTGCCGGCAATAGGTGATTTTATTGAGATTTCATTTATTTTGGCTTCCAAGTCATCTGGAAGTACAAGCTGAGCCATTTTTTCATATTCTACAAAAAGAGCCGGGTTTTCTTTTGCCCAAAGCTCAAAAGTTTTTTGCCATTGTACTTCTTTAGCAATATCTGATTCCAACTTGATTTTAAAAAAATCGGTAACTGCTTGAGGAACATAAAAAGGCTCTTGTGGTATTCCTAAAAATTGTTTTGCAGCCTCTATTTCTTCTAGCCCAAGGGGAGAGCCGTGCGCGTTATGAGTACCTGCTTTATTAGGGGATCCTTTTCCAATTATAGTCTTAGCTATAATTAGGCGAGGTTTTTTCTGGTTTAAACATGCTTTTTTGACACACGCATCAATAGCATCCAAATCGTTACCATCAACTTCAAATACTTCCCATCCATATGCTTGATAACGCATTTTTACATCTTCTGAGCACGATTCGACAAGAGGTCCGTCCAGTGTCACATGATTGGCATCGTAGATTGCTATAAGATTATCAATTTTAAGATGGCCTGCAAAAGAAGAAGCTTCAGAGGCGCAACCTTCCATCATGCAGCCATCGCCCATAAGGACGAACACTTTACTATCAAAAATTTTATGTTTTTCAGAATTAAATTTTGCACCTAGTAATTTTAAGCCAAGTGCTTGACCAACCCCATTTCCAATTCCTTGCCCAAGTGGGCCTGTCGTCGTTTCAACGCCTTCTGTGTCTAAAGATTCAGGATGGCCTGGTGTTTTAGAATGCAGCTGTCTAAATTTCTTAATATCTTCTAAGCTAAGATTATAGCCTGAGAGGTAAAGACAAGAATATAAAAGCATGGAACCGTGACCAGCAGACAAAATAAATCGATCGCGATTTGGCCATTTGGGGTTTTTAGGATTATAATTTAATGCAACCCCATAAAGATAACTTCCAAGCTCTGCACACCCCATAGGTAGTCCCGGATGGCCAGAATCTGCTTTTTGGACTGCATCCATTGTTAATCCGCGAATGGTATTTGCAATTTTACCAAGAATTTTTTTCAGTTCCGAGTCTAATCCTTTTGTATGAGCATGATTTGTTTTGGATTCGGTCATAACTTCCAAGCCTTTTTTATCTTATGTTTAAAGCGTTTTTTATTGAATTCTACACTTTATAGAAAAAATCTATCAAGGAAAATAACTGATAAGCACTTTATAAACGAGTAAGCTAAAAAAACTATATGTAGAAACGAGAAAAATTAAAGCGGTTGAAAGGGGAAATGAATTTGAGTTTATAAAGAAGCAAAAAAAATAAGCAATAATGATAATTCTCTCACTATTGCTTATCGATTTTTTAGTATGTACAAGTCCTCATAGGCTTAAAATAAGTATTTAAATAATTTCTGTTATTAATACTTATAATTGAATCCAATTTTTTTGCAGCATGGATAAGCTCGATAGATTCTGAAACTCTAATATTTTTTTTTATCTTGCCAGATTTATAAAAAATTTCTTGATTTGAAACTTTAAAATAGCTTTCTGGATCATTCTCAAGTTTTTTAAAAAATTCAGAAGCTTCTTCACAATCCATTCTGAATTTTTCAGATAATGGCGTTTGACTTGTTTTTGTATATGCTTTTAAAGTGAAATAAGATTGGCAATTAACACTCATTTTAACTCCTATAAATTAAATTTTAAAGATTAAAGCTTATATTTTCTTAATGAATTTATCAAGAAAAATCACAAAATTGAAACACGTGTATCCCAAAGAGTAAAAGATGCCTTTTCATTTTGTTTATAAACATCATCTGGACAAGAACATGCTATAATTTCAAATTCATTTTTCATTAATAGCGTTGATACTCTTCCTGGATGATTATTAAAAGTAGAAATTTGTTTATTTTGACGCAAATCCCATATTTTAATTGTTCGATCATCTGCAGAGGTCGCAAATGTTTGTTCTGTAATTTTTTTAACTGACCAAGCACGATTTTGATGACATTTAGTGTTATGTGTTAATTTTCCAGTTTCAAGATTGATAACTTTTACCCTACCTGAAAAATCAACCATAGCCAATAACGTTGGATCGATGGATTCAATAGCTGAAATAAAAGGTCTCTGTGGTTTTTTATTTACGTATGTAATTTCTTTTTTGTTCTCTTCAAGAAGAGTTGAATATTTTGAAAATCCTGTTTCAAAATGATCCCATACTTCAAGAACAGAGCCAATCACAACGAGATAACGATTATTATTAAGATGTTGAACACAATACACCCAGTCATTTTCGCTAACTTTACTTTTTGAACATGCGCTAGACTTCTTAATATCAAAAACGTGCAATTCATTTGCAAGACCTACAATAACTTTTGATCCAGCTAATGTGTTATCATGAACTTCTGCAAGGCAAGAAATACGATCCATGTTTCTTTGCTTACTATTGTGGTTCGAGCCAACTGAAAAAGCTGTTTGAGAATTACAATAATGGTTTTCATCAAAAACTCTTAAAATTCCGTTACGACTCCCACTTACCCATGAGTTATCACTTAGCTTAAGAAGGCTTGTGACCCAAAAGCGATAGTCAATATTTCCATCCAAACTTAGAGCGGGTATTTCTTGTTGTAAATAAAGATCTGGTGACCAAATTTTGATCGTCCCATCTTTTGAACCACTAATAAAACTATCTTTTTGACTGATAAGTCCATGTATATCATCATTATGAACATTATTAACCTTCAAAACATACTTAGAACTATTCGGGATCGATTTTTCAACATTACCAGATTTTCCACTGGTAACGGATGAATAGGAATTTTTTTGAACAGGGTTCATTTATTATCCTTACTACAACGCTTTTTTGAAATCGAACCAAGATCATCAAGTGTAATAATTTTTCGCTCATTATCCCTACTACTATGAATTGTTGGCAATGTGACAGCAGGTTTTTCGAGGGGTTCTCTTTTTAACTTTTTGAATGATCGTTGATCTTCATCTGCAATTTTTTCATCTTGATCATCTCTTGAACGCTTAATTTCAATCTTATTACGCAAATCTTTAGGCTCTTTAATTTCAATTTTTTTATCTTCAATTAAGGCTATTTCCAATGCAACAACACCTGACCTTTGAGCTCTTTCTTTAAAGCCGGGTAAAGAATTGTAAATGCAAATACCCTCATCAAGAGTTTTGGCATTTGGGAGGCATTTATTTAATCCTTCGATTTTAAGCATTTCATCAAATGACTTATATATGCGTTTTCCTATTACTTCACATTTAGCCTCTTTTTGACTTGAACGGCTATTTTGATTGCAAAATGTGATTTTTTGTCCAACTCTTATCTCTTTAAATTGTCCTGAATTAATACGCCCTTCAATTGTTTTAACTTTAGAAAGAACCTGGGAATAATAAGGCTCTTTTAAGGGAACAGAACAACTATTATCTTTTTGATTAGAATAATTTCTATCCTGATAGCCTCTATCTTGATAATAGTTATTGTTGTTGTTATTACGATAACCTGAATTGTTATAATTACTATTCATAAAATACTCCTTATTTTACTGTTAATTTTTTAGTGTTCTAAAAAAATGGCTACGACACCATATAATAGCTCTTCTTCCAAAGAATAAAATTGCCTATAAACCTCTACGCCGGATTCTAATGTCAAAACTCCGGGCAATACACGTTCTAAACCAACTGTCTCTAGCATTGTCTTAAATGAGGGATAAACCTCTACTTTTTCAAGAGTGGTTTCATATGAATTATTAAAAGAAATAGCAGTACCATTTTTTAAATTCACGTACTTCTCTTTCGCTAACCTACCCTCAACGGTTTTTAAACCTTGTTTGATCTGTTGGAAATATAATTCCTTAACAAAAAGATTTATCATTTTAGATAAATGTGCAGTAATTCGGTTTCGCCTTTGTTATACTTATCAGCAAATGATTCAACATGCTTAAATCCTTTTTTCTGAAAAAATGCAAGTGATTCTGTTTTTTTATCAGAAACTGTTACTGTAACAGATTCAAATATCTCATTTTGTGCAACTTGCATAATGCGTTCAATCAGTTTTGTTCCTATCCCCTTTCCGGATTGTTCTGCAGCGTTAACGACAAAAAGAGTTTTTAATTCAAGTGTATTTTTGGCGCCGTAATTAGCAAACTCATTATTTGGGGCCGATTTATAAACAAGGATTCCGCTTACATTATTGTCGCTTAGAAGTACTTCACATACTCTTTCTGTTGCCTTTGCAATCTTTTTTAATGCAACGCCTTGATCGCCATAAATGGGAGCAATAACATTTTCAAATTCTTTTTTAACAATATTAAAATAAGGGCTGTTTCCGTTGACTTTTTCAAATGTGTAGTTAAGTGTGATTGACATGGATTTCTTTTGGTAATTTGATTGTTTATAATGTGGCGATTTTTCGTGTGGTCAAGAATTTAGCTTTTTATCTGATTTATAGGCAAGTCAAATTAAAGTGACCCGGTAAAAAAATTTATAACAGATGTCTCATTAGCAAGATAAGCTTATTTCTCGTTGTTCATCTACAGCTGAAACTCCTTCCAAAAAAAGTGATTCTTTAAAAACTACGAAAAGGCATTGATTTTGTAGGCTATGTTTTTTTCTCACACTATCGTTTAGTGTGAAGTAAAACAAAAAAACGTCTAAAAAATACCCTTAAACTAATTCTAGATAGGGGATAGAGAACTTGGAGCCATGGAAGGCAGCTACAATCTTACTTAGGAGTTTTGTCACATGCAAATCAACATGCCTTATCTAGAAATCTTAAAAATTCATATAAATTTTCCTGCTTCGCCGGTTTTTTTAAAGAAAATTTAACTTTTACTTTCCCATGCTTTTTTTCGTTTAATCCTTCGCTTAAATGTAAACGAAATTTAGCTTTAGGTTTCCCTAATCTACAAAATGTTTTATCTGCAGATATTAAAGATAACCTGTCGCTAATTTTTTTCAATAAATGCTATTAATATTCCATTCTTTATCACTTCTTACAAAGAACCAAAGAACTTTAAACCAAAGGCTTAGTTCAAAGTTCAAGTTTGGAATGGTCAATGACCGGACTTCCCGGAGTAGGCGGTGCCAATCCAGAGATTGTCGTCGTCGTAGCCGTGGCCGAGGTTGAGGGCGAGGGCAAAAAAGCCGTAAACTATTATGCGATAACCTTGATTATTTTGCTCTTGCACACGCGTGTATGTTACTCTGCCACTGTTTGATTCATCCGGGTACAAAAAAACTTCTCTCTTGTTTATATTGTGCATGAAAAGACTTACCACGACGTCTCTTAAATTAGGGATTTCAAACCCTTTTTCCTTAACAAGTTTTTCTTGAATCTTAAAACTCTTATTTCTTGTTCCATTTACCAAGCCTTCACCACCCAAAACATCTTTAGATAGCATCATATAGTGAGCCTCATGCTTACCTGCCGTTTCATTAGAAATCCCGCTTTTAAGAAGAGAGAAAAAGTAATTACTCTCATCATTTTTTTTAAGACTTTTAATAAATTCATCAATAGAGGTAAGTGTAAGAGGCTCGCCATTTAAGGTTTCCGGGATAAGGGTAAGGATAAATTTCGAACCATCAAAATCTTGGATGATTTTTAATGAGATCGCCGGTAGAATACCTATGTCTGCACCATATTTTTTCCACTCTTTCTCGCCAAAACAGCTTTCCGGCAGATTATTTTTAGCATAATCGTTAGTTAACTTATTAAATTGTTTATTTATGCAAGACAAAGCGACTAAACTCTGTTTACTACAGCTTATAATTTCATTAAATGCATCTTGTGGAAATGATTCCGTCCCAAAAATTGTATTGTCGCCGGCAGTAATAGGGTTCAAGGGCTAACCCAAGCTATAAATAGCATAATAAGGATAAAAAAAAAGCTAGGTATAAGGTTATTAATTAAAAAAACTCCTTTTTAATTATTTATAAAAACTATTATTTAACAAATTTTATCAATTTACAACCTTTATTAAATCTCTTATTTTTCTTTTTTTTCCAGACATCTTTGAATTGATAAATTTCTTTAATGGCTATTAATTTAGTAAAAAACTCATCTGCTGGTAAACATCTGACCCAAATATACATCGAACACATACATCGAACTCATTTGCCTCCACGAATAATGGCTTTGCCTATTAAATTATCATTCGCTATAATTTTAGTTCTTAACAGTTCAACATTAATAGAGTTAAAAAATGAAAACAGAAGATATCAGACGCCAATTCCTTACCTATTTTAAAAATCATGGACATTCAATTGTTCCTTCGTCTGCCGTTGTGCCTCATGACGATCCGACCATTCTTTTTACAAATGCCGGCATGAATCAGTTTAAAGATGTTTTCTTAGGCGAAAGTGTACGAGATTATAAGCGTGCGACAACATCTCAAAAATGCATCAGAGTTGGTGGTAAGCATAATGACTTGGAAAACGTGGGACATACAAGCAGACATTTAACATTTTTTGAGATGCTTGGCAATTTTTCATTTGGAGATTATTTTAAAGCAGAAGCCATTAAATTTGCATGGGAAGTTTCAACGCAAGTATTTGGCTTTGATCCTGAGTTAATCTGGCCGACAGTTTATAAAGATGATACCGAAGCATTTGAACTCTGGAAAGCTTATGTACCTCAAGAGAGAATCACAAAGCTTGACGCAGACACTAATTTTTGGGCAATGGGTGATACAGGCCCTTGCGGACCCTGTTCTGAACTTCTTTTTGATAGGGGCCCAAAATATGGAAGTGCCAAAAACCCGACTGAAGACACTGATGGTGAGCGCTTTTTAGAGTTTTGGAATTTAGTTTTTATGCAGTATAATAAAGATGCAAACGGCATCATGCACCCTCTTCCAAAGCCATCAATTGATACAGGAGCTGGTTTAGAGCGAGTTGTTGCCTTAAAATTAAATGTCGATAATGTATTTGAAACAGATGTTTTACGGTCATTAATTGCTGAAATCGAGCTTATTTCCTCACTCAAATACGACCCAAAAGATACTAAAAATGCGCCAGCATTCCATGTGATTGCAGATCATATGCGTTGTTTAAGCTTTGCTATTGCAGATGGCGTGCAGCCAAGTAATGTCGATCGCGGCTATGTATTAAGAAAAGTTTTAAGACGAGCTGTCCGTTATGGTCGTATTCTCGGTATGGATGAGCCTTTTCTTGGAAAAATCCTACCCCGCTTAATCGAATTAATGGGATCTAGCTATCCTGAACTTCAAAAAAGTAAACATCTCATCCTAGATATATTAAATGCTGAAGAAGATGCATTCATCCGTACCCTTCGTAAAGGTGGCGATATGTTAAACCAGATCATTGAATCTGCAACAAAGCATGGAGCAAAAATTTCAGGAGATGAGGCTTTTAAATTAAAAGATACTTATGGTTTTCCTCTTGAAGAAATTTTGCTCATTGCAAAAGATTCAAACCTTGAAATTGATTTAGAGAGATTTTTGTTTCTTGAACAAGAAGCAAAGGAGCGTTCCAGAACCTCTGCAAAAAATGTAAGTCAAGTTGCAACTCAAAACCTATTTATACATTATATTGAAGAGCATGGGCCAACAGAATTTTTAGGATTTAATCAATCAGAAACAAAGGCTAAAGTCCTTGCAATTGTTGTAGATTCTCAATTTGTAGATATCTTAAAGCCACATACTGATGCGATGATCATTTTGGATAAAACAACTTTTTACGCTGAAATGGGCGGTCAAGTTGGCGATGTGGGTCATTTAAATAAAAATGATGCGAATTTTACTGTTGTTGATTGCAAGAGTCCATATAAAGGGATTGTGGCACATATTGGAGAGCAGACAAGCGGTGAAATTCATGTCGGAGATGAGCTTATCGTAACAATAGATCAGAGCCGTCGTCAAAAAATTGAAAATAACCATACAGCTACCCACATTTTACAATTTGCTCTTCATAAAACACTTGGGGAACATATCAAACAAGCAGGTTCTGTCGTCGATGAATTGAGACTCCGTTTTGACTTTAACCACCATAAAGCCTTAAGCCATGAAGAAATTGAAGAAATAGAGGATTTAGTCAACAGCAAAATACGCGAAAACAAACCTGTTAATTGGTATGAACTCTCATTTGAAGATGTTCAAAAAAGGGATGATATCAAACAATTTTTTGGTGAAAAGTATGGCAACACAGTGCGTGTTGTAGATATCGAATTTTCTAAAGAATTATGCGGTGGCACACACACAAACTTGGTTGGAAACATCGGGTATTTACGCATTGTAAAAGAAAGCAGCATAGCAGCTGGTGTTCGTCGAATTGAGGCAGTAACCGGAAAGGCTGCCGAAATGTTTGCAAGGGAAAGTGATCATCTCATACAATTTTTAAGTACAAAACTGAAAACAACACCTGCCAAATTAAATGAAAGAGTTGAAAAATTAGCTGAAGAAAATAAACAACTATCACTTGAATTGAAGCAGGCTAAAAAAGAACAACTTAAAAACATTGTTTCTTATCTTTTAAACCAAGTTGAAACCCTAAATGAGATTTCCCTGATCTATAAGGCTTTTGATATCGAGCCTGATGATCTTCGTCAGCTAGCAGACGAAACAATGAATAAATTTCAATCTGGTATTTTAGTTTTAACTTCCGTCTACTCAGATAAATGTCATGTAATGGTACGAGTCAGCGAAGACTTGGTCAAAAAAGGGAAAAATGCGCAAGAGATTATTAAGATAATTCTTCCGTTAATTGATGGAAGTGGTGGTGGGAGACCAAATCAAGCACAAGCCACAGGAAAAGTAACAAATAAGCTCTATGAAGTTGAAAAAGCCACAAAACAACTTGTAAGTAATCTATGAATGAATTTTTGAAAAGTCCACAAATTAAAAATTTGCATGATGCTTTAAAATCCGGAGATTCAATTTTAATTGAGGAGCTCTGGAATGCCCCAAAAGCATTAATAGCAGCTCTTGCTGAGAATACTACGGCCAAGAATATTTTAATTTTAACGGGGGGAAGTCAAGAAGAGGTGCGCCTTTATGATGATTTTTCCTACTTTTCAAATAGAAAAATTTTCGATTATCCCGCTTGGGAGACGTTACCATCTGAAAATATAGCTCCAAGCCCGGATATTGTGGGTCAGCGGTATCAGATCTTAAATCAAATTTCAAAATCTAATGAATCAGTTGTGCTGCTCAGCAATTTGCAAGCTTGCTTACAAAAAGTTATCCCCAAAGAAAAATTCAAAGCGCTATATTTGACGTTAAAACCTAGCGACTCTTTTCCCTTTCAAGAATTTATTCAAAAACTACAAATTCTTGGATACACTCGTCAACATATAGCCTCAGATAAGGGGCAGTTTGCTGTAAGAGGTGGTATCATCGATGTTTTTCCTGTTACATCGCCAGACCCATTTAGGATAGAATTTTGGGGCGATGAAATTGAATCTTTAAGGATTTTTGACCCAATCGGTCAAAAATCTGTCAAAATCATTGATTCCATCCAAATTACACCGGCGCAAGAACTTGAAATGGTGACTAAGGAAGAAAACTTAAGTAGCATATTAGATTATTTAGGGCCTAACACCATTGTAATTTTTGATGATCTTTTGGCTTTAGAAGATCGTTACGCGTCTTTAACGACTCTTTTTGGCAAGCCTACAAAAAGTTTTTGCGGAATTGATGAATTTTTAAATCAAGTAGCACCACTCCAAAAAATATTTTGGAGCCAAAGCAAAATAGAGAATTTAACAGAAGTCATCTTTGAAAAAGTGGCTCGTTATTATTCGGATAATGCGCCAATTTCAGAAATCAGCTTTCAAATGTTTAATCGAGAGCTAACAGCAAAACGCTGGAAACACCCCTTTGTACAAATAAGCCCCTATTTAGTGCCGCAAATTGATGATATGGGTGAGGCAACAGGTGGAGAAATTTTTTATGCTCTTGGCAAGCTTTCCTTTGATGAAACTCTACTGACTATTTTATCGCCAAGCGAGTTGGAGGAGAAAAATTTTCAGAAAAGATTGCAAGATGCTTCTCTTACATTACCAAAACAACATGAATTTAAAATCGGTTATCTCTCAAGTGGTCTTGTGATATCTGACATTAAAACAATCATTTTTCCACTCACTGAAATTACCCATCGATATAAAATTCGTCGTCAAAAACAGCGAAGTACCTATCACACAACTCCGATTGAAAATTACGAAATACTGAAAGGAGAGATGATTGTTCATCTAAATCATGGTATCGGTAAGTTTTTGTGTCTTGAGAAAAAAGTTAATCATTTGGGAGTCTTAAGTGAATTTTTTCTGATTGAATATGGAGATAATGCTAAGCTTTATGTCCCAATCAATCAGGCATACCTCATCACAAAATATATTGGCTCTTCAGAAGAAATCCCGAAGATGCACACAATTGGTGGCACACGCTGGAAAAAAGCAAAAGAACAAACTGAAAAAGCTATCATGGGTTATGCAAGAGACTTACTTGAACTTCAAGCAAAACGGGAAATAAAAGGCGGTTTTATCTATCCGCAAGATAGCGATGATGTCAAAGCTTTTGAAGAAACCTTTCCCTACACCGAAACAGAAGATCAACTGGCTGCCATTTATGATTTTAAGCAAGATATGATTTCTCCAAAATCGATGGATCGACTCGTCTGCGGCGATGTTGGATATGGCAAAACAGAAGTTGCTATTCGAGCTGCATTTAAGGCAGTTGTTGATGGACAAAAACAAGTGGCTATTTTAGTGCCTACAACAGTACTTGCAATGCAGCATTATGAAAATTTTGTTGATCGAATGAGTGATTTTCCGATTAATATTTCTGTTGTTTCAAGATTCCGGAATACAAAACAAATAAGGGAAGCAATTGAAGGTGCCGCAAAAGGTACAATTGACATTTTGATTGGCACACACCGTTTGACAAGCGAAGATATCCGCTTTAAAAATTTAGGACTCATTATCATCGATGAAGAGCAACGATTTGGAGTTAAAACAAAAGAACATTTAAAAAAAATTAAAACAGATGTTGATTGTTTGACACTATCTGCAACTCCGATTCCGCGCACGCTATACATGTCATTAATTGGGGCAAGAGACATGTCCATTGTTAGCACACCTCCACAAGATCGTCTACCCATCACAACACTTATCACAGAAGGAAGTGACCAGGTTATAAAAAATGCCATTTTGAGAGAACTTGCAAGAGATGGACAAGTGTTTATTATCCATAACCGTGTGGAAACTATTTTTGAAATGGCCGGGAGAGTTCAAAAATTGGTGCCTCAAGCAAAAATTGTGGTCGGACATGGTCAAATGCATTCTAATGAAATCGACACTGTGTTTCATTCTTTCAAAAGCGGGCAAGCTGATATTTTGATTGCTACTACTATTATTGAAAACGGAATTGACATCCCGAATGCCAACACCATTTTAATTGACCGTGCTGATAGGTTTGGGATGGCTGAATTATATCAAATGAGAGGACGTGTCGGCCGCTGGAACAGACGAGCTTACGCTTATTTTTTAGTCCCGAATACCCGCACGTTATCAGAAATTTCAAGAAAACGCCTTAATGCACTGGTAGAATCATCAGGATATGGTGGGGGAATGAAAATTGCCATGCGCGATCTTGAACTTCGGGGAGCTGGAGACATTTTAGGGCTTGAGCAATCAGGATATGTATCATCGATTGGTTTTCATCTCTATTGCAAATTGTTAAAACGCACAATCTTGGCTCTTCAAAGAAAAATCCCAGGCAACATGGTCGAAACAAAAATGGAATTTACTCTTGATGCCAGAATTCCTGAAGAGTATGTTGAGGCTTCTAGCTTACGTATGGAGCTTTACCACCGTTTAGGCGAGGCTTTTTCTTTAGATGATGTGGATTCTATTTATTCTGAAATTAAAGATCGTTTTGGTAAGCCCCCGGAATCTGTTATTAATCTCTACTATTTATCTCGTCTTCGTGTTTTAGCATCTCTTGCGTTTGTGACGACATTAAAAATTGAAAAAATGAGTGTCACTGCTGAGTACAGTAAAGGAAAAAGTACAGAACAAAAAAAATGGCTTGTCGGGAAATATAAAAATGCCCAAGAACTCGAGGGTAAGCTTGTTCCCCTACTTAAAAATTTATAAATTTCTATAACTTTTTTTACTTGTGATTAAAAATCATTTTAAATATGATCATGAGCTTAAAAAACACATTAAAGGTATATTATGAATAAATTAATTCTTGCACTATTAGCGTTAAGCTTAGTAACTGCAACTTGTGATGCTACAGCTCCAACTCAATCATTAACGTCTAAGCGTACTCACAAAATCATAGATAAGAAAGGAAAGTGCATTAAAACTAATGATAAGCAAATTACAAAAGCTAGCCAAAAAAAATTAGCAAAGCAAAATAAATTGGCTAAACAAAAGGCAAATCCGGAAATTAATTCTGAAAATACGAATTCGGAAACTCTAAACAAAATATAAGTAAATTTAGAATTTACAATCAAATAAGTTGAGAAATTTTTACCTCAACTTATCTCATGCTTACTTTAAACTACTTTCTCGAAGACTTCGTTAATTCTTGTAATTGATGAGCTTATTAGATTTTCAACGAAAGCATTATTCATACTTCTCTTGAGTTTCTCTTTTTCTGCCTTTCTATAGCTTTGAAAAATATCTTCTGAGAGTTCCTCATAAAGATTGTGATTTTGTTGAAGATCTTGCGCTTCGGCTTTTAAATCATTTTCTATAATTGGCCGAAAATAATATTCTGGAAATTCTTCACAACGCTCTAAGGTAGTAGAAAAATTCATTTTTTTCCTTATGTTTAAATCATTTTTTGTGGAAAAGCTAAATTATTCAAGAAACTACATTTAAATTTTTAAGATTACAAGAAAAATAATTTAGCTGAAATCAAAAAAAATTTTGACACAAGAAAAGTGTTGGCTTACAAATTTAATTTGCTACCAAAGGAACATAAAGCAAGCTCTTTAGCAATTTAAACGCAGAGCCAGAGAGTATATCACATACCCATAACGAGAAATAACAATTTTTTTAATACCTAGAGAGCCGAGAGACTCTCGTGGTAGTAAAAAAAATTAAATTTCTGTTAGATACAATTTTGTTTTTTTGGAGACTTAAGAGCTAAATCTACCCATTCTTTTTTTACCGACCATTCAACAGAAATTCGCGTAAAATATATAGCTTAGAATTTCTTTTAAGCTCGTTTATAAGGTTTATGCTTCTATTAACCCTCGATGAAAGTTGCATTAACTTCAATATTTTTCTAAATTTAATATAGCCTTAATTTCATCTTAATAGAACTCCATTATATTTAAGCTTTAAAACATGGAGGACAAGATGGCCAATATAGCAGTTAGTATAGCAACCGCAGCATTACCTTACGTAGTGCAAGGTGTGGTTCAATGGGGAAGTAAAGCCGCACAAACTTGGGGTCCTGCAAAAGTTGCAAACGACACAATCGAAGCCGCAGCTTTTACAGGTTCTAAATTTTTTGGGGATAATGTTGTCCTTAGTAAAATTGGTAGCGTTGCAGGTAGAATAATTGGTCTAGTAAGCGCACCATTTGTTGCACAATCTGCACCTGTTCAAGGAGCTCTTGGCATAGGTGGTCAGATAGCTGCAACTGCAGCTGGTGCTCTTGTTGGAGTCGTTGGAGAATACGCTTTAAATAAATTAAAAGGGACTCCTCAAAAAGAAGAGCCAAAAATGGAGCAGCTTTTGAATCAACAGCAATTTCTTCAAAATCAGTTGCAGATTGAAAGATTGAAAAAAATGCAGGCAAAACTAGATTCTGCAAACAAATCAGCAAGTCATGTTGTTATCGACAATAAACAACTTGAAAGATTGGCTGCTGAATTAAATATTGATGTGGCCGAGCTTTTGAATAAGTTACAACCAAAAGCGGTTCCGGCAGCTTAACAAACTTTAAGGGTCAATGTGACCCTTTTTTTTAAATTTCTTTAAAACTTTTTCAATAAAAATTTTGATGCGACTCTTTTTTTTGCGTTTCTTTTGATCGTAGGATGATCCCCATCCATTAAATTCATGCATTTCGCATCCTATAATTCCTTTTCCGGATTCTACCTGATATTTAATCAGGTCTTCATCTTTACGATAATCTTTATAAGATTTTGGCCACATAAAACCTCAAATGTTAAGTTTGAATTGAAAGAATAAAGGTCTATGATCGCTACCATTTTTAGAAGGATCTTCTATTGGGAAAGATGTTGAACATGTTTTTAATTCAGTAACGATTGGTTCACTTTTAGCTCCATTTTTAAAATAGATATGATCAAGATCACAACCTCCACGACCCTCATTCTTCGATGCAATATCTGGATTATAGGCTGTTGGTTGATCTTGCGGAACATGCAAAAACCCTTCTTTCTCCAAAATCTTAAAACGATTTTGAGATAATTTAAATTCATCATCTGTCGAATAATAACTTGGCATAAATTGAGAATTAAAATCACCTCCTACAATAGAAAAATAAGGAGAATGTTTTGACTGATTTTCTTTAAAATTTTCAATTACAGCAGAAACAATTGCATCTCCTGTACGTGTGTTAATATAAGTTGGATTGTAAATCTTAAATCCTGACGCATGCAAAGAAGTAGCGTGGATATACATCTTTGTTTTCTCTTCAAACAATAATACGCTTTTAGCTTTTTTAGATGGCTTAATCGATAGATTAATATTTTTTACTTCAGTAAATTTTTTATTATTCCAACCGATTAAAGCATCTGACTGATATTTTTTTTCATAGTTAAGTTCAACATCGTATGCCCAATCAAAATTTGTAGAAAATATGTTCTTTACAAAATCAACATCGAGATCAGATGTAACTTCTTGGAGTAAAACAATATCACATGTTTTTTCCATGAGAACATAAGCATTTTTAAGATTTCGTACTCTTGATTCAGAAAAAACTTTGTAATCTTCTAATTTTACGTGAAAATTTGGATGTTCCCAATACGGCTTACTAGATGTAGTATCTAGATTGAATGCCTTAAGATCTTTTTTAAAGCCGGGCTTTATGGCTTTATAAAGTTGTTTAATGCGAGAATCCGGTGAATCTTTTCCATTTCGTATTAAAAGTTGTTTGTAATCATAATTTTGTCCGACATTATATGAGGCTACTATGTAGCTTAATGATAAGTTATCTGCTTCCATAATGATCCTTTTTTTAAAAATTATCTTAATTTTTTATAATTTTATTGGTCAATCAAAAATCACTATGTTATATTACTTGCATAATTACAAATCTAACTTTCAGGATTTTTTATGGCACAAATCAGCACTAACGAATTTAAATCTGGCGTCAAAATTGTATTTGAGGGCCAGCCTTACACAATCGTAACCAATGAATTCGTAAAACCAGGCAAAGGCCAAGCATTTAATAGAGTCAGAATAAGACATCTGATTTCTGGTCGTACAATCGAAAAAACCTTCAAATCCGGCGACAAAGTGGACTTAGCAGATGTCGCAGAATCAGAAATGCGCATGCTTTATAAAGAAGCTGACGGCGCAATCTTTATGGACGAAAAAACATTTGAACAAGTTAAAATCCCTCTTGATAATATCGGTGAGACATCTCAGTGGCTAATGGATGACCGTATGTATGACATCGTATTTTATAATGGTAACCCCGTTACTGTCGAACCTCCAACTTTTATGGAAATGCGTATCACAGAAACATCTCCTGGCGCAAGAGGCGATACAGCCTCTGGACGTGTACTTAAACCGGCAACTGTTGAAAGTGGCGCTAAAATACAAATCCCTATATTTATTGACGAAGGCGAATTGGTTAAGGTTGATACAAGAACCGGCGAATATGTCTGCAGAGTTACACTTTAAATACTTGCCGATGCCAAATAAAATAGATCTACTCTATGATCGGGCTTCCATGTTAAGGGAAGCTCGAGATTTTTTCTTCAAGCGTAATATCAGAGAAGTTGACTGCCCCGCGATTACAAAGTTTGCATCTGTTGATACTCACATCGACCTGATACCAGTCTCTTATCTTGAAACTGAAACACGCTACCTCCACTCATCTCCAGAATATGGCATGAAACGTCTTTTAAGCATGAATATAGGAGACATTTATCAATTAGCACATGTTTTTCGGGATGAGGATTATGGCTTAAAGCATAATCCGGAATTTATGATGGCTGAATGGTATCGAATGAATTTTGAGTTTACTGAAATGATCGATGAAACAATTGATTTTATCAAATTATTTATAGGTGATATTCCTGTAAAAAAAATAAGTTACAGAGATGCATTTCTAAAATATGCAGGTCTTGATTACTTAAATAAAACAGCAACTGAACTACTCAATTTTTTAAAAGAAAAAGAAATAGATCTCTATCCAGGTATCGAAAATCAAGGTAAGGATGAGCTCCTTAACATGATCATGGGTATCATGATCGAAAAAGAACTTGGGCAAGATGAAATCCTGGTCCTTTATCACTATCCAGCATCACAAGCAGCCCTTGCAAAAACTTTGCTTTGCGCGGACGAACTCGTAGCAGAAAGATTTGAGATCTATTATGAAGGGGTCGAACTTTGCAATGGCTACCGCGAACTTACCTCAGAGGAAGAGCAAAGGAAGAGACTTTTAGAAGCCAATCTTACGCGTATTTCCTATCAAAAAAAATCATTACCAATTGATGAATATTTTCTTGAATCCTTAAAAAAAGGGATCCCTGATTGCTGCGGTGTAGCTGTTGGTTTTGACAGGCTGATGATGCTTCGCCATGGTGTAAAAGATATCGAAAATGTGATCTCTTTTGGCTTTGATAAAGCTTGATAATCTACAATTATTAGCAATTAACAGATAAATCTGCTAAAAATTCTCATCCTTCTTATTGACAACTAACGCTCCCTTAAATAAAATCAATACTTCTTAAACATTTATCGGAGATATGCTAGATGAAAAACATAAAACCACTTGGTAATCGTGTCCTGATCTTAAGATCTAAAGCTAAAACCTCAAAAGGCGGAATCCTTTTACCTGAAACTGCAAAAGAAAAACCAAAAGAGGGTGTAATTTTAGCTGCAGGACCTGGAAAAATTGATGAAAATGGCAAACGCGAAACAATGTATCTTAAAGTCGGCGATACCGTTTTATTTAGTTCTTATTCAGGAACTGAAGTTAAAAATTCAGAAAATGATCAGGAAGAATATCTTATCTTGTCAGAAGATGATGTCCTTGGCATCTTATTATCATAAATCATTAAAAATTCTTCATTCAAGGAGCTAATTATGGCTAAAATTCTACAGTTTAACGAAGAAGCGCTAAAATCGATCCTCAAGGGTGTTAAAACTTTAGCTAAGGCTGTTAAAGTAACGCTTGGACCTAAAGGTCGAAACGTTGTCATTTATAAAGGCTTTGGATCTCCGCTTTCAACAAAAGATGGCGTAACAGTTGCAAAAGAAATTGCTCTTAAAGACAAATTTGAAAATATGGGCGCACAGCTAGTTAAGGAAGTTGCGGCAAAAACATCGGATATCGCAGGTGATGGCACGACAACAGCTATTGTTCTCGCAGAAGAAATTGTCTCTGCAGGGATCAAAAATGTGATTGCAGGCGCAAACCCTATGAGCATTAAACGCGGAATTGAACAAGCAGTTGAAGCGATGTGCAAAGCACTAACAGAGCTTGCTTGCCCTATTAATACAGCAGAAGAAGTTAAACAAATCGCTACAATTTCTGCAAATAATGACAATGAAATCGGTACCATGATTGCAAAAGCAATGGAAAAAGTAGGTAAAGACGGGATCATCACAGTTACAGAGGCAAAAGGTATCGATACAACTCTTGATGTTGTTGAAGGAATGCAATTTGATAAGGGTTACGTGTCTCCCTACTTTATTACAAACCCTGAAAACATGACTGTAGAGCTATCAAATGCTGGTATTTTAATTACAGACAAGAGACTCTCAACAGTCAAAGATATATTACCTATTTTGGAAAAAGCAATGGAGCATGGTCAAAGACCATTCCTGATTATTGCAGATGATATTGAGGGGGAAGCTTTAGCTACTCTTGTTGTCAATAAGCTTCAAGGAGGACTACCTATTTGCGCAGTTAAAGCACCAGGATTTGGAGATCGTAAAAAAGCGATGCTTCAAGATATTGCTGATCTAACTGGTGCTGTTGTTGTTTCTGATGAAGTTGGGTTATCTTTAGATGAAGTAGGTTTGGAAGTTTTTGGAACTGCAAAAACAATTAAAATTAGCAAAGAAGATACAACGATCATCGATGGTGCTGGCGACCCTGCAAAAGTTAAGGAAAGATGTTTAAGCATTAAGGCAGAACTTAGCAATCCTTCAATTTCTGCTTATGACAAAGAAAAACTTGAAGAGCGTTTAGCTAAACTTGTTGGTGGTGTTGCTGTCATTAATCTTGGGGCTGCAACTGAATCAGAATTAAAAGAGAAGAAAGCACGTGTTGAAGATGCTCTACATGCAACAAAAGCTGCAATTGCAGAAGGTATTGTTGCAGGTGGCGGTGTGGCACTTATTCGCGCAGTTAAATGCCTTGATAATCTTAAACTTCAAGGTGATGAGCAAATAGGTGTTAATCTTATTAGGCTTGCAGCATTTGCACCAGCTACAGCTATTGCAAATAATTGCGGCAAACAGGGTAATTTAATTGCTGAAAAGATTTTCGAGGCAACAGGAGCATTTGGCTACAACGGATTGACAGATGAATTTACTGATCTTTTAAAAGCAGGAGTCATTGATCCTGTTCGCGTTACAAAAAGTGCGTTAACAAATGCAGCTTCAATTGGAGCATTGCTATTGACTACAGCTGCTATGATCACTGACAAACCACAACCTAAATCACAACATGCAAATGCTGGTATGGGCGGTATGGGTGGCATGGGCGGAATGGGTGGCATGGGCGGCATGGGTGGCATGGGCGGAATGATGTAAGAATCGTTCTTCCTTTATTCATTTAAGCTATTAAATGCAAAGAATTTAGAGATAAATTCTTTGCATTTTGTTTTTAAAATTAAAAAGTGTAGGAAATATGCCAACATACGATTACGTTTGCAAAAATTGCGAAGCAAAAAGCGAAAGCTTTCAAAAAATTACCGACGAAGCTTTGACAAATTGCGAACATTGCGGAAAAAATAGTTTGCAAAGAGGTTTTGGTGGCGGTAGCGGGCTTGTATTTAAAGGAGCCGGTTTTTATATCACTGATTATGCAAAGCTGCAGCTACAACCAACAACACACGATGGTTCTTTCTCTTGCTGTCCTTGTGGCAAAACCAAATGCGATGCTTAACGTGTTTGACTTGTGAATAAATTTTGCCTGGAGTATGTTAAATTCAACAGTGAGGTACCAGATGTCCTATATAAGATCCGTAAAAGCAATTGAAATTTTAGATTCCCGTGGAAATCCAACGATTAAAGTCATGTTGACAACGGATTTAGGTATTACAGCAGAGGCTTCTGTTCCATCTGGTGCATCCACAGGAGAAAACGAAGCTTGTGAACTCCGCGATAATGATCAATCCCGTTATTTTGGAAAAGGTGTGCAATTAGCTGTTTCCCATGTTAACAGACAAATTGCTGAAATTTTAATTGGCGAGCATGTGTTTGATCAAAGACGACTTGATATGATGCTCATTAAATGTGACGGTACCGAAAACAAATCACGTCTTGGAGCAAATGCTATTTTAGGAGCATCCTTGGCAATTGCAAGAGCTGCCGCATTAACTGCAAAATTACCTCTTTATCGCTATATTGGCGGATGTAACACTTATATTTTACCATGCCCTATGATGAATATCATTAATGGGGGAGCTCACGCAGATAATTCTCTCGATTTTCAAGAATTTATGATTAGGCCAATAGGAGCCCCAAATTTTCGTGAGGCTATTCGCTATGGCTGCGAAATATTTCATACGTTAAAAAAAATATTAAAACTCAAGGGTCACATCACATCTGTTGGGGATGAAGGCGGTTTTGCCCCTAATCTTAAATCCAATGAAGATGCAATCGAACTTATTTTACAAGCGATAGAAAAAGCCGGATATACCCCTGGAAAAGATGTGACAATTGCTCTTGATTGCGCTAGCAACGAATTTTTTGATAAACTAACAAAACGCTATGTCGAAAAGAAAAAAATGAAAATTAATGAACCTTTTGTCGAACGAACATCAGCAGAGCAGGTAGCCTATCTTAAAGAGTTATGTCAAAAATACCCAATCGACTCCATCGAAGATGGTCTTGCTGAAGCTGATTGGGCAGGTTGGAAACTCCTTACAGATCAATTAAAAGGCAAAGCTCAAATTGTTGGGGATGATATTTTTGTTACAAATCCAAAATACCTAACTCAAGGAATTGAGATGGGTGTTGCAGATGCAATCTTAATCAAATTAAATCAAATCGGCACATTAACAGAGACTTTAGATACGATACGACTAGCACATACTCATGGGTACGCTACAATTATCTCTCATCGATCAGGTGAAACTGAAGATTGTATGATTGCAGATGTAGCTGTTGCAACAAATGCGGGTCAAATCAAAACAGGTTCTCTATCAAGAACTGATCGTGTTGCTAAATACAATAGGTTGCTAAGTATAGAAGCCGGCCTTGAGAGCACTTGCAGTTATTTTGATAGTAATAAATCAGTAACTCATTAATTTTTACTCTTCTAATCAATACAAAGACAATTGAAGAACGTGTATCTAAGGGCTAATATCAGTCGCACTCGCAAGCCCCTACCTATAAAAACTCATGTCAAACTCAAGGGATAAAAATAAATAATTGCAGATAGGCAATTTACAACTGATGATGCTTGGAAAAAGCTTTGTAGGCTTTACCCTAAAATATAATATTAGATAATTTATCAATAGCAATGCTCGAGCTTTATACATAATTCCCTCAACTCTGCATCCCCATGCTCACTATCAATCCATTTTTTTGCTACATCCTTTAAATATTCCATATTTTGATCTGATATGTCATCCAATGCGTCATGACCTTTTTCCAAATCAAATTGGACAGAATAAAATTTCTTTGATTGCCCTTCAATATTCAATAATTGATTACATAAACTTCTAGCTGTGCTAGCCTGACCTGAAAACATTGCAGGAAGGATGGAAGAACCCCAATGCAGCGCACCCCAATCTGTATTGTCTAAGTGATAGTTGACCTCTCCAGTGCCGATAGAAACTAATGTCATATTATCCCCACACTGAAAAACAGTTTTTGCTTCTGTATAGGCAATTATACATGGCTCATTTGCTAAAATAGCCCCATCTATAATGTTATAGGGTCTATCCAAGACTATTTTTTTTGAAGAAAAATAAGTAGGTGCTGCAGTTTCCCCTTCAAGCATCTCTTTTACCATTAAACCACTCCACAAAGAGTTATTCTTGATGTTTCTTGATGTGAAAGGAAAATAGGCATGTTTAAAATCTGTTGTATCAAAACTTGTATAACAATAATCCCCTAGCAAATCCTTTGCGAGTGTCTCTTGAAAAAGCTCTGTTAAGACTGATGACATCCCATCAGAGCTATACTTTGGAGCTATATTTCCATCTAATGTTTTAAATTCATTTAAATATGATACATCAAAAATTTGTCTGATCTTTGGCTCCATGATACGAGTTAAATCCTCAGCTGAATATTGTCTTACCGACGGATTTTCCACACTTTTAAGATTCAGTAAAGAACCAATAATACAGCCAACAGATGTGGCAGCTGTTAAAGAAAAAATGTCCCCTGCCTTTTTACCCACTCTTTTCTCAATTTCTTTTAAAATATAAAGGAGTACGACTCCTCTAACACCGCCCCCGCATAGTGAAAGTATAGACTTGTTTGGTTTTTCAAGTTCACTTCTATAAGAGCCATAACCGAACCAATTTAAAATCTCCATAATCAATTCCTTTAAATTTTACTTCTAACTACTTTTTATTTAAAATTTTAATTGATTAATGAACAGATGTTTTGCATTTGACTAGATAAAAATGTTATAATGGAGATATAGACTCTTATTGTCAGGAGAGAATCATGGATAGATTTACCATAGCCCTCTTCGGGGAAGCTGAAAAAGGTGACTACAACACCCCTTATTTTTGCAAAACACTCCCCGATCTTGTAAAATATTTTGGTAACCCCCCAAATCAGAGCCTGGGACTCTATTTTGCCGTGCAAGCGATCCTTTATCATAGAGATTTAATTTTTTTACGAGTTTCGGAGGAAGGTTATAGTGCGGATGATTATCTTGCTGGAGTCGATCTTTTAAAAGATCAAAAACTCATTCCAGAAGTGACAGCTATTTGCATGCCGGGGGTTTGTGAAAGTAGCATCTTAAATAAAGTTACCCCTATTTGCCAAATTTATCACACTCTGTTGATTACAACGGAGGCTGATCTCTATGACTATATAATGAGATAGTCTGAACAAAATCAGATCAGTTTGAGATTTTTACTTAAAAAAAAACACTTTTAATTTTGTGAAAACCTTTTAGGTTTCTTTTTTATTATGCTTACTTAAGACCTGCCCCTTGCTGACGCTCCCTTCGACCTTAAGGTATAAAGGGCCGACCTTTCATTTGAGGAGCCATGAACGCCTTGACTTTAAGTCTTTTTTTTTAATGACATGTCTGATCTTGTGACAAGTAAAAAAATATTCACTGTTTTTAAAGCTAGGTATTTTCAGCAACGGCTATTGCATTTGTTGTGTCTGCATTTTTTTTCGATGAACTGATAATTTTTTCTTATTATTTCTTCCATTGATAATCCGTGATGAGCCTCACTCGCACTTCCAATATTTAGTTTTGCCTCCACCGCTTCCTAATCATCTAACCCTTCTTCATGATCATCTACTTCCAAATCTTTTTGCATTTCTAATATTTGATCTTCAAAAGTTGGGGCTATATCACTGAGAACATCTGAGCTTGTTAGATCATCAGCTATACCCAAATCTTCACTCGGGGCTTTACTAAGAAGTTTTGCCTGCACTGAATCCCAATCATCTAAACTCTCTCCAGGGCCATCTACTTCCAAATCTTTTTGCATTTCTTGTATTTGATCTTCAAAACTTGGGCTTATCTCAGCTATGCCATCATCGGTTAAATTTTCCTTAGTTTCTGGAGGATTGCTTACAACTTGCTTTTCTTGCTTGTCAACATCTAAAATTTCATCGGGGAGTAACATTTCATCTAAAAGTTTGTGAACTTTTAGTGGCGTTATAATGTTGCGCTCTAACTTGTCTATTTTACTTGTTATTTTTTTAAATCCTTTTTTTTTTTTTTTCTGTTCAATTTGATCGAAAGCTAAATCTAAAATTTTATCTTCTTCTAAATTAGATAGGATTTTTTCTTGCGGTTTCTTAACTATTTCGTTCTTTTTGAGTGGGAATTTGTCCTGGTACTTATCGTCTAAAATCTTTTTCATCTCATCTTTACTGAGAGAAACATCGTCTAAGGAGATGCTTGGTAAAACTATCAATTTTTCCATTTCTTCAAATGTTCCTTCTTCTTCGTAAACACCTAGGGTTCCCAATTTAGGTAATTCTATGTTGGTTTCTTCTGTGAATACCTCGATTTTTCTCTCTTTTGTGATGATTGGTGTAGTAATGTCATCATTTTGGTCTATACCAGTTCGTCTATAAAAATCAACACCCTTACCTTCTGGTTGTAGTAACTTAGAGATTTTTTTATCGCTTAAGCCTGGAGCTACTGTTGTTTGCAATTTTTTTGAGTGCTGCAACATTTTCAAGCCAATGATGATGATTCCTGTATAAAGAAAGGAGCCGAGCGTTGCACCGCTAAAAGCTCCTAAACGATCTGCATTATGCGTAAGGCGGTTAATTGATTCTGAAGGTATTAATTTTCCAAGTTCTTTTATACCTTTTCCTAAAACAAAACCTATCCCTCCTCCAAGTAAAATGAGAGGAGAAAAGACAATAGATCCTGCAACACCAAGGCCTACAAGAGCTGACCCTGCAACACCTAAGGATATGCTACGAACATTTCCCTCTGTTTGCTGTTTTCTAACATTTGCTGTTGTTGGGTATTTTTCTAATTCTTTGTTTTTTTCACTTTTTAAAGGCTTATTACCTAAAAAAGCCTCTAAGTTCTGAATAGCTTTATCAGCTATATTGGCAGGTTCCATATCCATAACTTCACCTAATAATTAAACTAATACAATCTTAATAATTTTATTATAAAATAACAAATGAACTATAACTCATTATACATATAAATCGATTATTAAATCACTAATATTTTTTTAAGAATTAGAAAATTTTTTATTGATAATATTAATTATTTCATTTTTTTAAACAATCCGATAAATTATTACTACCTTTCTAACATCTATAATTCGAAATAATGGCTTTTTCTCCATTTTTTCTGTATCCAGAGATGAGTCTTTGTAATTGACGCAACTCTAGCTTAAGCTGTTCGGCTGCAACTTTTTGACTTAAAGTTCCTTCTTCTAGACGAATGATTGCCTTTAACCCCCCGTTCTTTTCTATTCATTTCTAATAATTCCATAAAATTACCCTCCTCTTAAAGTAAATTACCTTAAGAATTGGTGTACCAGTGGCGACATTTCTACTTAATTATGGACACGACATTTCTACCTAACGCTTACATCTGTAAAAAAATTCTTTTAATTTAACTGCACTTAATGTATAATAAGATTTATTAATTATATAGGAGATTTATTATATGATTCTATCATTAAACAACACACTACAAAATATTAATTCATCACATAATGAAACTCCCCTAACAACACTACCGCTTGAAATTTTTCAGATTCTCTTTTCAAACCTTAATTTAACTTCATTTGAAAAAACCTTTCAAGTCTCCAAGGAATGGAATCATGCTGCAAACCTTTCTGTACAGACTGCAGGAAAAAATATTATCTACAAAGAGATTGCTATTCGTAATGAAACATGGAGGGCGCTTGGAGCTTACGAACTCTTAAAAGATGAAGACGATGAAGAAGAATTTTCATCCCTTCCTTCAAATATTTTTGACAAACTTAAAAACAAAACAGAACCCCACTTATTATTCCGCCTTCCCAAAACTTTTAATTTACAAGTGATTGGCGAACTTTTTAAAAAATATTTTCCCGATACTGAAAATGGCTATTTTTGTTTCGTAGCTACAAACGGAGATGATATCGTCATAAATAAATCTCGTTGGCTTCTCCTAAAAAAACAGCGAATTGTTGAAACTGAAGGTAAAGAATTCGATTTTCAACAAACTATTGCAACGAAGCTTTCTATTCGTATTCCATATGTAATAGAAGTAGCAACTGCTATGCTTGGAGAATTTAGTAGAAGCAAAAAACATCTGTTTTTCGAGCAAGAGATACGTTGTTTGGATACGTCAGCTGATAGTTGTCAAAGAACTATAAAATCTTCTGAAAAAGGCCTAACAGTCTCCTTTGATATATTTGCTGATGAAGATATCGGAATCACAGGCTTAGAAGAACTCTCATCTTAACGTAGCGACATTGTTGTTTGAAGAGAGGTTTTACGTGCATCGATTTTTTGATAACTTTCTATGGCACTTTGCATTTCCTTGATCTCATCTTCACTTACAAGATTTGCTTTTTTTGCATCGTTAATAATGGATGTTAAGGAACGTTGAATCATGGTTCCATCTTTTATGGCAAATGAAATGCCAGACCCTGGATTTACCTCTAGACGCTCCATAACTTTCATAAAAGGAGCCATATTAGGATACATTAAGGGAAAAGCGCCTTTCAGTGTAGGAGGGGTATTTTCGCTCTCACATTGCTTTATATATGTTTGTAATCCAAAAACACGCTCTTTAAATGCTGCAAATGCTTCCGGATGAACTTGACTAAAACACTCTTCTCTTACACCTTCCATTTCTTGTTTAATTTTATCTGTAACTATTTTCTTTAGTACACCTTCTTGAATGTTTTCACTCTTTACATCGTACTTCAGGCATAAATCCTTAATATTATAATTTACACTAGAAGCTTTATCGAGGTCATCAAAATACTCAGTTATTTTTTTGTCTGCTTCCTTAAAAGCCTCACTACTACCAACTAAACCCTCGCTTTTCCATTGACTCTCGATTGACTCTATATTCCAAGATTGAATTTTCTGAATTTCATTAGCTGATAAAGGCTCCCCACTTGATGGGTGATCAAAAAGGCCTGTGCGTAATGTAGGGTAAAGATTACCATTTCTTTCAAAAACCTCACAAGGGGCTAAAAACCTTGCAAAATCGATATTAAATGCGGATCCATTTTTGACCATATACTGACCTGCATGCGAGTCGTAGGCACAAAATAGAAGATCTGTTAAAACATGTTCTTTTACCCCAGATAATCCCTTAAAACCATCTTTTAATGTACTTACCTCTATATTATACTTTTTTTTGGCCCCGCCAAGATTCTGCTCTTTTAGAACGACTTCATCAGATAGTTTTTGATCATTCGGACTTTTCTTAAGAGCTTGCTTGGCATTATCTAAATCTGCAGTTGCCTTTTTCAATTGAAGCAAAGATGCAAAAGATGCTGGAAGTGTTGACTCAAATTCTTTTTCTCGAAGAGCTCTTTTATTTTCAGCAAGCTTCGTAGATAGACTTAAGACTTTTTCTTGGTAATCCTTATCTTGCGGATTCTCCGATAAATGAAACTCTGCTACTGCAAGCTCATGTTCTACTTGCAAAACAGCTTCCCATTCCGAAGTGGAAAAGTTCGTGCTGTCGTCAAGAAACCTACTTGCAATACCTCTTGGATTAATTTGCCCGGAAAGGCTTGCATTTTCCATTTTGTGCTCTTCTTTTGGAGCCAAAAAAGTTGCAAGAGTTAAAGCAGAAGTAAGTTTACCTGCTAAGAGCTCTTTTACATTCTCGCTACCAGTTTTAAACGCAAATGTACTTTCTTGAATTCCTAGAACTTTTACAGCATTTTTTATGACATCCGCCGCCTTGATTTCATTTGCTGAATTGGCTTTCATAAATTCCACAGTTGATGCATATTCATTAAGGTTTGATAATTTAATCGAATTTTGATCTAAAATATTCTTCAAATTGTCGCTTAGAGTAATAAACGTACCTGTTTCGGCTTTAACTATACGAATAACATCTGCCACTTTTCCTTTATCTTCCAACGACTCAGTAAAATTTTGATTGAGCTGTAATTGACTAACCAGTTCATCTTTATTATAAAATGTTTTCATGTTTTCTGCTGGTTCTAAATCTATGAAAGCACCCATGGATTTTATGATTTCGTCGAGGTTTTTAATTGCTTCATTTTCTTTTTTCAATGGACTTCTTCTGTCTGCATTTTTGATTTTATCTTTTATTAGCCGACACTGAGTTACTAATTCCTTTGCTAAAGCTACAGCTTCTGGAGAATTTTTATTTGAACCACTATATTTTTTTAAAGGAGTCATAAGCATTTCCAAGGAAGCAGCATTTCCATCCGCTTTCATCAATCTAGCTTGAGCCATAGCTTTACTTAAAGCTTGGGTATGATTATTTGCATTAGCTTCCGGACTCTTTAATGTAATTTTTGGAACGAATAAAGGGCCTCCAACTTTTGCAACCGGATTTTGAGAAACAGTGAGCTTTTGAAGTTCATAAGATGCATCACTTTTTTCAGCCTCAAGGCCACTAATTAATTTTTTCATGGCGAATGCATCGGCCCTCATCTGAACTTCTCTGCTAAATTTTTGAAATGAGACAGGTTCTTTAGATACTGCAGTTGATTGTTTTAATGGTTCAAGAGATAGAGGTTGTTGTATCGGTTTATCTTCTGATAAATCATTTTGTAATTCAGGATGATTTAATTCATAACTTGCAAGAAAGCTGCCGGCTAATTGTTTTTTGTTATCAGTTGATACATATACAATTTTGTTAAAATCTTCATCCGTCATTTTAGTTTTCAAAAATTTAAATGTCGCAGCCATTTCAACATCTGTTGGTTTGTAGTGCCCTGAAAGATTGACCACTTGAACAATTTTACCTTGCTGGGTGGAAATCATTCCTGCGGCTTTAACTTTACCTCCTCTAAAAAAACTAGAATGATTAATTATCCCTTTGTCTCCATGCTTCTTTTCCGTCATGTAAAGGGAAGATGTGTTACCCTGCTGTCCACTTTTTCCTATGACAAAAGCATATGAGTCGCTATTGTCCATAACTACCGGGTCATTTATTTTTGAATCTAAGCTCTTTTGCCTCACTACTCCATCTTTATCAAAAGAAACTTTCGTTTGCTCTAGCTCCTGATTACTTAAATATCTAACGTTGTTTTCCATAGCAAACTTAAAAAAAACTTTAGAGGTACTCATTTTTTTTGCACAAAAGTATCAAAGCGAGGCTCTGCATTTGGGATACTAAGCTGAGCTTCCCACTTTTTATAAGCTTCTTTTAGCCGATCTCCATAGACATGTATTTCATTAGGCATTCCCTTGATTGTCACAAATTGTTGATTTTTATTTTCATCTAGAACAGGGAAACCTTTATCATTTACAACCAAAATCTTATTACTAATTGTTGTCATCTCATGCTGATAAGTCTCAGATCTATTATCCAAATTTTTTCCTTCATCGCCTTGGTACTGAAGATTTGAGTGAGCAACTGCCCCAATAAAAAAAATGGGAGTTTCCCAAGTAATTTGATCGGAATTTTCTTTATGTTGGACACTTTTTCCGGTCATTTTTTGGATTTTCTCTTCCATAAAATTTCCAAATTTTACTCTCTCACCTTGTTTGTCAATTCGATTTTTCCACTCCAAATAAACTTCTTTTAATTCTGATCCAAATTTTTCGAAAATATGCTCTTTTGCACCTTCCTTCAGATTCCCATCATCATTTAAAAATTCACTTTTTAATCCCTCATCCATAAGCCCTACGAGATGAATAAGGGTAGAATCATCTATCTGCTCGCTGATCTGTTTTTTTAATTCATCTTTTAGGGTTTTGATTGCAGTTGAATAAACCTTAGTAAAGGCTTCTTCTTGTTTTTTTTCCTGCAAAGGCGGGGAGTATTGATGACAATCATGGATATGTAATTTTTTGTCTGTTACTTTGTCTATGTGGAGAGCACTTAAGGCACTATCGTTTGATTTTTTAGTTGCTATGACGCCTTTATTTTCTTTAGGGTGTATCTCTTTTTTATCGGTTTCTACTTTTTGGTTAACTTTTTCATGATGTTGAATTCCAGAATTCATATTATTAGGGGCTAAATCACCAAGTGACATATAAAACCTCATACTAAATAGAAAATACATACAATCTAATTATAGAATAATAATAATAATAATAATAATAATAATAACAACAATATATTTAAATAAAATATGTATTTAAAGTAGGAAACAGAATGAATAACAAGCAGGGATAAAAGGGATATCCATCAATATAGATATCCCATTTTAAGATAGATATCCCTTTTTCAAGGTTAGTTTTGTAAATCGTAGGCAAAGTATTGCTCAAGACCTGCAACTGTAGGTTTCATGCTTTTTTTACCTTCGCTCCAATTAGCAGGGCAGACCTCTCCATGTTTTTCAAAAAAGATCAAAGCATCTAGCATTCTTAAGACTTCATCAACTGATCTTCCAAGTGGTAGATCATTCACTAGCTGGTGACGGACAACCCCTTGTGTGTCAATAAGAAAAAGACCTCTATAAGCAATTCCTTCAGCTTCAAGTAAAACATCATAATCTCTTGCGATTGTCTTGTTGATATCTGAAATTAGGGGGTAATCAATGCCTTCTATTCCACCTTTACTTTTTGGGGTATTTAGCCAAGCTAAGTGAGTATAAGCACTATCAATTGAGCAGCCAATCACTTGAGCATTTCTTTTTTCAAATTCTTCCAATTTTTCTTGAAAAGCGTGTAATTCTGTGGGGCAAACAAATGTAAAATCTAAGGGATAAAAAAATAATACAACATATTTTCCATTTAAAGCTTCTAGTGAATAGTCATTAACGATTTGACCTTCTACAACAGCTTTTGCCTTAAATCCAGGTGCCGGTTTACCAACTAATAGACTCATAAGAGACTCTCCTTTTATTATAATTTTTAAGAATTTCCAAAAATTTTTTCGGCATTTGGAAGCCACGATTCTAACAAAATAGTAGTTTTTGGTCCGTGACCTGGGAATACATTAGTTTCTGGGGGGAGTTTTGCTAATTTTTTAAGAGATTCCCACATAAGTTTTGGTCTTGCGGTCGGAAAAGAAATATTACCGATTGATCCTTTGAAAAGGGTGTCGCCGGAAATTAAAATTTTTTCTTTTTCTTCATATAAACAAATGCCTCCTGGTGTATGCCCAGGGGTATGAATGACAATAAATTTAAAACTTCCTACTATTACCTCATCCCCCTCTTTTAAAAAGGCATCAGGTTTTACCCCTTCAATTGTAATCCAGCAGGGTAGACCATCAGTGCCAGGTGTTTCTAAATTTTCCAGGTCGTCTTTGTGGATGAATACAGGGATTTGATAATATTTTTTTAAATAAGCCGTTTCGGCAATATGATCCCAATGAGAATGGGTCAAAACAATTTTTTCAGGTTTTAGATTATTTTCTGCTAGGTACTTAATTATGGAAGAAGATGATGAAGGCGCAGGATCTATAATAAGAGCTGATTTTGTCTCCTCACAACTCACGACGTAGGCGTTTGTTTCAAAGGGGCCAGATGGTAGGGCTTTGATGATCATTTAAACCTTTTATTAGTTTTCAATGCCATGGAAAAAAACTTGCACTGGAGAGGGATCGAACCTCTAACCTCCCGGTTCGTAGCCGGGTACTCTATCCAATTGAGCTACCAGTGCAAAGAAGTCAAGATTATTACGAATAACATCTTTTTTATCAAGAACAAAAAATGAAATTCTGATACTTTCTCATCATGACTTCATTAAGCTATGACCAAATTCAATTTTTACGAGGAGAAATAGCACCTCTTATTGAATTTCAAAATTTTATTTGTATAAGTAATATCGATGAGCGTAAGTTTGTCGTTGAATTTTCAAAAGATTCTCTCCTGCTTTGCTTCCAAGAGCCTTTTCTTCGTTTTCATTTGACTAAAATGGGAAAGCAAAACCACATTTCTTGCTTTTCTCAACTCATTAATCAAACTTTAAGTGGTATTAACCTTAAAAATTTTGAGATCCTAAATCAAGACCGCATTCTTCAATTCACCTTTCAATCTGGAAAAGATATATTTTTTTTAATTGGAGAATTTTTTCAGAAAAAACCAAATTTTTATTTTTTAAATGCTGAGAAAAAGATTTTAATATCCTTAAACCCTGTAAAGCATGACTTTTATCAATTACCTGAGCAAACAAAAACATTCAAGCCCAATTCAAAACAAGAAATTTCTGAAATTTTTAATAGCCAATCTATCGAAAAATTCTACAGAGAAAAAGAAATTGCTTTAGCTTTTGAAAAGAAAAAAATCGAAATTACTGCTAAAACACATACGGCGATCAAACGTTTGGAAAAAATTAAGAAAACGTTCGAAAACAACCTTAAGAAATGTCTTGAATGGGAAAAAAAGCAACATGAAGCCACACTTTTACAAGCTAATTTCTTAAGCTTAAAAAAGGGAATGAATCAAATTAGAGTGGTTGATTGGCAATTAGATAATAATGAAATCATCGTTAGTTTAAACCCTGCATTATCCCCTAAAGATGAAATAAAAAAACGCTTTAAAGAAGCAAAAAAATTAAAAGTAGGTATTCAGCACCAGGAAAAACAGTTATTAGAAATAGCTGATCAACTGGAGCTTAAAACTAAAGAATTACAAAAAATTGAACTAACAAGAACGTTAAAAGAGCTTTTTACCCTTTTCCCTGAAACTAAGCCAAAAGACAAAAATCAAGAAATAAATCTTCCCTATCGTCAATACAAATCTAAAACGGGCTTTCACATTTTGGTAGGGAAAAATAGCTCTTCTAATGATGCTTTAACTTTTAAATATGCCAAAGGGTATGATTTGTGGCTTCACGTTAAAGATTATCCTGGCTCTCATGTTGTGATCAAAACATCTAAAGGCAAAATTGTCGACAAGGAAACAATTGACGATGCTGTGCAACTTGCGATATTTTATAGTAAAGCCAAAAATTTCAGTAGCGCTGAGATATGCCTGACCGAAAAAAAGTATGTTTCACGGTTTGGAAAGAGCAAGGAGGGTAAAGTGCAAATATCGAAACAAAAAATTATCCATGCGAAAGTTGACCCTGAACGGTTTAAGAGCTTAAAAACCCATTAAAACTCTTCTGCAACAAGAGGGTAGCATCTAACTTAATTGAAGGAAGGCGTTTTTTTTACCCCTGCCACCGTTTCAAGGGCTCTGTCATTTATTAATTTAACCAGAAGCTTAACGCATATAGCCAGCAGCGTTAAACTTCTGGTTAAATTAATAAATGAGAGAGCGGTAAAACGGCGACAGGTTTTAAAAAGAGCATAAAACGTTCGATAAATTGATGTTAACTTGTTAAAAAAAGCACATACCTCTTGGATAATGGAATGCCTTCCTTGTGCTCTCCTCTTAAGCCTCTGCGTTTAAAAAGGCTCAAACCTGTTTGAAAAACGGTTATTAATATTTTTTTGCTTTTCAAGCTACAATAATTTGCTTCGGGATATGATGTTGGGATCACTTTTAAGAATTCGGATATGACTCTTGTGCCTTTCCTTAGAACTTTCTAGATTAGACTTAGTAAGAGTCATTTTCTCACGTTCTAAAAGCTTAACAATTGCTTGCTTTTAATCTTCGCTGATGAAGCGATAGCCAACTCCCCGGACAGTGTCAATAGAATCAAAGTTAGGCCCTAGTTTTTTTCGAAGCGAGGCAATATGCACATCGATATTTCGATCCACAACAAAAGCATCACTATTTTGAATATCATCAAGTAAATGGTTTCTTGTTAGGACTTTACCTTTATTTAGGACAAGTCTTTTTAAGATACCAAATTCTGATAGAGTAAGTGGTATGTTTTTATCATCTTTAAGTAAAGAATAGTTATCTGCATTAAGAATAAATCGGCCAAATTCAATAATTTTGGCAGCTTTTTCAGGAGGTTCTGCTCCTCGACGAAGGATGGCTCTCACCCGAGAAAATAAAACTTTAGGGGAAAAAGGCTTAGTTACATAATCATCAGCCCCAAGCTCTAGCCCTAATACAACATCGATTTCTTCCCCTCTTGCAGAGATCATAATAACGGGAATATCTTTCAATTCTTCGTGGTTCTTAAGTTTACGGCAAATGTCAAGGCCACTAAGGCCTGGTAGCATAATATCTAGGATAACAAGATCAGGTTTTTCTTTTTCAATGGTTCGGTAACCATTAAGTCCATCAACTTCTACAAAAATTTTATATCCTGAAATTTCAGCTTGCAGTTTGATTAAAGCGGCTATATCTTCCTCATCTTCGACTAAAACTATTTTTGGCTTTTGCATATAAACACCTTTTTATAAAAAATTTTATACATTCCACTAACTTTATTAAAGCATCTTTATTAATTAAACGCATTAGTTTTTTATTGATTCTTAATAAAATTTAAAATATGATGGTGATTCAAGATTCTCAACTTCGGTCGAATTTTAAGGATTTAATACATGAGCTTTTATTTAAAATTTACTATTTTTCTTTCTTCAATATTTATTTCAACATCTCTTGGAATTTTTTTTTGGAACTCGAATACATTAAAAACTGATGATAAGGCTCTCTATTTTCTTCAAAATGGCGAAACAAAAAGAGCTCTTCTTCTTACCCAAGAATTGGAAAAAAATTCAACCTCTGCAAAATATCCTCTTTATCAAGCCTATATTCTTAGAGAAAGAAATCAAATAGCTGAATCAACTGCAGCACTAAAAAAATCCCTAAGAGCTTCAAAAACAGGCAAAAATCCGGATCTTCTGACTGAAATATATCTTAATTTAATTCTTAATGAATACTTAAAAGACGAAAGCCAAGCTTTACAAACATCTCTTAAAAGCTTAAAGCAGCTTGTTTTTTCTGAAAAACCAAAACATTCAAAAAGTCCATACATGGATTTGTTTTCAGGCATTGAAGCATTTTCGAATAAAGATTACAAAAAAGCATTATTCTTTTTCCAAAAAGAGAAGAGTTATTCTTACTTTTCACCATGGATGAAATATAGTTTTGAGAAGCAGTTTACCCCGTTTTGGATAAATAAACAAATTGTTCGCTGTTTAATTGAAGAATGTCAATTTAATCAGGCTAATCACCAAATAGATGAGATGGCAAGCCTCGCAGCAGATAATGAAAAGTCAATTATTCATTCATTTCGAGCATTTTTATTTTTTAGGCAAGCAATAGAGAAGCCTAATGAATTTATGAACCTGCAGCATTCAGCTCTTTCTGAACTTTCTAAAATTACTGATAAAGAACTTGTTAGAGATGAGCTAAATGAAATAAATTCCATCTTAAATAATCATCTTTTAAAATTATTAGATCAAAAATCATGGAATGAGTTTAATTGTTGTTTAAATTCAATCAGTGAAGTTGCCTCAATTGTTGACCTAGAATCTTTAATTCCAGTTCTTCAAATGGAAATCGACTCTAAATTAATCAATGGTAAAACTGAAGATGCTTTTGTAATTCTACAAAAAATTCATGGATCTATTCGTGTCAAGCTGCTTTACATGATTAATCTAACCCTACAAAATGCCTTAAAAAACGAAGATATCGCACGCCTTAAAGCCTACATTGATTTACTGAAACCTCTTATAGAGACAAGAGAATTTGACGAAACAAGCATCATAAACCAAATTGCCGATGCTTCATTTACTTGCCTGAATTGCAAAACTAATAAGATTGAAAAAGGCATTTTGTTGCTTAATTTTTGGCATAGCCTTGAAAAAAACCCAAAAACAAGAATTTCTTTTGCAAAAAGAGTGATCACTCAAGGTGAGCTGATTTGGCATCAAAATGAAAAATACAATGAAGCAATTGAACTTTTTAAAATTGCCTTAAATTTTCCGGAAAATGAAGATCAACCTATCATTTTAGAGCTTTTAGAAAGAAGTATTTCTTCCATCCATCAAAAAGCATTAAATAAAGATGCTCTAGAGGAACTTATTTACCTAGTAAAAGCTGTAAAAGCCTTGAAATTGAAATCTGTCAATATCTATAATGAGTACGAAAAAAAACAGCAGCTTGACGATGCAGAAGTTTTCTTTGCAAAAGGCTATTACAAGCAAAGTTATAAAAAAGCCTCTTTTGTTCTTGAACTTGAACCAACAAATGAAAAAGCCAATCGCATGATGGGCTTTATCGCTTATGAAACAGGAGAGCTTTCAGAGGCACTTCGTTATTTTAGTATAATGAAGCAGCCTGATTCAAGCGTTTTGGAAACAATTAAGTTATTAAAATCAAACAAGCTATTACAACCAAAGTTTAATTAATGTTTTATGTCATTCTCCTCTATGCCCTTTTTGCAAGTGTTTTTACAATAGCCAAAACAGGTCTTGATTATTCAGAGCCTCTTTTCTTTGTAGGAACTAGAATGATGCTTGCAGGCTCATTAATGCTCCTTTTTCAATATATTTTTTATAAGGAATCTTTTGTCTTTAAAAAAGAGCATTTTTTTCGCATCTTTCGTTTAGCCTTATTTAACATCTATCTGACAAATGTCTTCGAATTTTGGGGGCTTAAACATTTAACTTCTTTCAAAACCTGTTTTATTTATAGCCTTTCACCTTTTGTTTCAGCCATCCTTTCATATGTTGTGTTTTCTGAGAAGCTATCTGCAAAAAAATGGATTGGATTAATTGTAGGTTTTGCAGGTTTTGCTCCCATACTCTTAAGTCAAACAGCAGCAGAAGAGCAAACAGGTCACTTATTTTTTCTATCGTTTGCAGAAATTGCCGTAATCTGTGCTGCTATTTCAAGTGTTTATGGCTGGATACTACTTAGCCAGCTGGTCAAAGAAAATGGTTATACCCCTTTTATGGTCAATGGTCTTAGTATGCTTATTGGCGGTTCGATGGCTCTTTTCCATTCATCATTAGTAGAATCATGGGATCCATCCCCTGTTAGCTCTTGGATGCCATTTATGGGTTGCGCTCTTGCTTTAATCGTAATATCCAATTTTATTTGCTATAACCTATATGGAGAGCTTCTAAAAAAATATTCTGCAACTTTTATGTCTTTTGCAGGTTTTACAACGCCTTTATTCACAGCCTTTTTCGGCTGGGTCTATCTTGGCGAAGTCATCACATGGCCTTTTTATTTATCAGCGCTCATTGTTTTTTGCGGATTATTACTTTTCTATCGACAAGAAATTGAAGATTCGCAAATTAAGTTATTGAGAAATTTATCCTGATCACCTTATAAGTTGGGTTATGAACATCTCTGATTTAAATTACGATATTTCGCATCCCTTCAACAAGTGTGCATCCGACAATGATATAAAAAAGGTGATTGAGCCTCTTTTTCCAAAATTTGATAGTCTTTTGAAATTTTATGTTAAATTTCATTTATCTTTTATTGCTATAGTAATATCAGAGATCATTTCATTATTTTTTTTGTTTAGTTTTCTTGCTGAATCGGCATGGCTTGCATTTAGTTTTGGGTTTATATTTTTAACATTTTTTTCATATTTTATCTTGCGACTCTACTTTCAAACTCAAAAACCCATTCAACTTGTAGAACTGAAAGAAATTTATGAAAATAAATGTAAAGTCTTATTTTGCTACGAAGAAGGTAATTTAGAAAGCCATGTTACAATTGCAAACGCTTATTGCAAGCTTGCAAACAGTTTACATAAAAAAGAGTCTCAAATTTTCCGTATCCCTAGTTTTCTTGCTTTCCGTCTAAAAAATCTAAATCTTCTCATTGAAAATTTAAGTTCTTGGTGGTTTTCAGAAGATGTCCATCGAATGAAAGAAATTCTTTTAGTAGAGGCTGTTGCTGAGCATATTAAGCTTGTAAAGTGCGAGCCTACAAGTCAGGCAGCGCACGCAGCACTAGCTAACGCCTATGTGATGCTTTCTGGTTTGTATGCTTCGATTGAAAAAATTGATGGTCGCGAAGTAAAAAACAAAGTGATCAAATCAGCCAATGCCCAAGCAATGGAACAAAAATTCAGGTTAACAGCAGAAAGAGCTATTGAAGAATTTAAAATCATTTGCGATTATGCGCCAGGTGATGCTTGGGTACATAAGCAGCTTGCATTTAGCTACCACGATCTGCAAATGCCTATTGAAGAAATCAAGGAATATGAAATTGTTTTAAAAATAAATCCCGATGATAAGGATACTCTTTATAAACTTGGGGTTCTTTATTTTCAGCAGGGATTTAATGCAAAAGGTTTAAGACTTTATGAAGAACTTAAAACATTCAACAAAAAAAAAGCTGATGAACTTATTAAATTTTATGCAGTTTACTCACCGTTTTAAGCAAAGTGCTTTCACCGTGATAGCTACAGTTTTTTTTACCTTTACTTTTTCCATGTCAACAAACTCAATCTTTGCAACGGCAGAAAGTTTTGAAGAATTTGATAAGAGACTTTCAATATATCCCCCGACTAGAGATGATTATCTTCCT
>Ga0105046_10001083_pt1 | contig 41008 bp, 28 predicted proteins | sample MAT03_FD_78385 | JGI IMG/M metagenome (GOLD analysis project Ga0105046, IMG submission 78385) | Freshwater microbial communities from Lake Fryxell liftoff mats and glacier meltwater in Antarctica - MAT-03 (megahit assembly) | ecosystem: Environmental > Aquatic > Freshwater > Ice > Liftoff... | reverse complement strand
TTACGCGACCGAGACGGCCCCCGTCCAGCCCGCCCCGATGGTGTTCACCGACGTGCTGCCCGGGTCGAAGCCCGCGGCGCTCCGGTGGACGCCGGGGCGGAAGGTCGGCACCGGCCTGCTCTGCATCCAGACGGCCGCCAACCGCTGCAACTGCGAATACCTCGTCGCCGAGCTCCCCGCCGGCGACGGCCGTGGGGGTCGCGCCGCCCTGTTCGCCAAGACGACGCCCGGCAGCGACGCCGAAGCGGACAGCTACACGGTGGTCGTGACCCGCGGCGGGTGCGGCGGGTGCGAGTGCCGCGGGTTCCTCCGTCACGGCCACTGCAAGCACGAAGCGACCTTGCGGGCGCTCCTGGCGAATGGGTGGATGGACCTTCACGGGGCCAACCCCGACGCGGACACCGGCAGCACTGAACCCGTCGAAGATCAGCCCGAACCCGAGCCGACGCGACCGACTCGCCTGTCGTGGGTGAACCGGGCCGAAGCCGCCTTCTGAACCACTCCCCGATGCAAACCGGATGCAAACGGCGGAAGTGATGCAAACAGTGATGTAAACGGGAACTGGCGGCTCTGGCCGCAGAAATGAAGAAACCCCGCAAGTACTTACACTTGCGGGGTTTCCGTTAGCGAGGACGACGGGACTCGAACCCGCAACCACCGGATCGACAGTCCGGTACTCTAACCAATTGAGCTACGTCCCCAACGTAGCCAAATCTTAGGCCCGGGGCGACGGGGCGGCAAGAGGTTTTCTCGCCGCCCACGGCCCCGCATCACTCCTTCGCCGGGGTCTGCGACGCGGCCGCGCGCGGCATCGGAGCCACCGGCAACGCCGTCGTCATCGGGGCGTCGGACTTCGGCGCCGGCGGGGCGGCCGCGGTCAGCTCCGCCTTCGCCCCCGCGGGGAGGACGCGCGGCGCGACGGTGTCTAAATCCGGTAACTTCTCGCCGCCGGCCCGCGTCGCCATCGCCAGCATCGTCTTCGGGTCGATGTCCGCCGGCAGCCAGCGCACGGTGCCGTCGGCCATCACCGCGTACGTCCCCTGCTTGCCGTCCGGCCGGGTGTGCTTGAACGCCGCCATCGGGTTCTTCGGGTCGAGCCCCACCACCGTCGACCCGCCGCCCGCCGCCCACGGCCGCGGCGCCCCCGGCGGCGTCTGCAACAGGTAGATCGTGTTCTCCGACCCGTCGGTGATCTCGTCCAGCTTCGAACCCCAGTCGTACCCCGTCACGCCCACGTCCTTCGCGCTCACCTTCGGATTGAACCGCGGGGCGTCGAACCCCACGCCGGCCACGGCCACGAAGTTGGTGCCGCCGAAGGTGTAGTCCGGGGCCAGCGGCGAGGTCGCCCGCCACGCCGACTGCGGGTAGTAGCTCACCAGCAGTTCCGGCACCCAGTTCCCGGCCTGGGCGGCGTTCGACGAGTGGAGCCAGCCCTGGGTCGGGTCGATCAGCTGACGGATGCCGCCGCGGCCGAGGGCCGGCAAAAGCTCCACGAAGAAGCTGGCCCGCTGCGCCGGCGGGTAGGCCACGCCGAGCCGCTTGTCGTGGTCGTCCTGCCGCATCACCGCGACGGTCCCCGGCGGCAGTTCCTTCCGCTCGGTGCCGTACTGCTTCACGGCCCGGCCGAGGGCGTGCCACGTCTCCGTGCCCGAGTACACCGCCGCCTTCCCCTTCAGCTGGTTCACGTAGCCGGAAAACCGCGGGCCGAGCAGGCGGTAGTACACCTCGTCCGGCCACGTCACGTCCACCGTCACGAGCACCGACTCGTCCATCAGCCGCAGCGCGACGAACGACGGCGCCTGCTTCGGCTGACCCATCGGGTTCATCCCCATCGGCATCCCCGGCATCGGGCCGATCCCGGGCATCGGTCCAACACCCGGCATCGGTCCGCTCAATATCGGTGGGGGGGCGCCCATCGGCGTGGCGCCCACCCCGGGTCCGATCGGCCCGACCGGCCGCCCCATCGGCCCCGGGCCGACCGGCGTCATACCCGGCGTCTCGCCTGTCGTCGGCGTCCCGCCCGGCGGGACGGAGTTCGGGTCGGCGAAGTTGCGGAACTCGATGTAGGTGTTCAACAGCAGCGACGCCAGAGGCAACCCCTCGGTGAACGACGGCGTCAGCTTTTCCAGCGCGATCACCCGGGCGTCGGACGCCGACTTCGTGAAGAAGCGGACGTTCGCCACCAGCTGCTGCGACGAGAACGACACGAGGTTCATGCCGAGGTGCTCGGTCCGCATCATCACCGGGTCGACGGCGTTGGCGATCGGGGCGTACTCCTTCTTCACGCCCTTCCGCGGGTAGAGCGCCTCGTCGAACCGCTCGGCGAGGACGAACGGCGGATCGCCGGTGCGGTCCTCCAGCATCGTGAGGAGGACGAGCCGCAGCTTCGGGTCGAGCGACTGGTAGCGCGGGTTGGTCGTAAACGCCTTCCCAGCGGGGGGCGGCGGGGCGACCTTCGGGGCTGGCATCGGCGTGTCCATCCCCTCGGTCTTCGCCGGCTCCGGGGGCGGCGCCACGTGGACGATCGTCTGGAATTCGGGGTAGCCGTCCTTCATCCCGGCGAGGTGGGCTTCGATGGCCGCGTACTCGCCGACGAATACGTGCTGGTTGTCGTAAATGCAGACGCCGTAGACCGGCGGCTTGGCCGGCGGCGCGGCGGGGGTGGTGTACAGGTCGGCGAACAGGGTGCGGGCGGCGAGGGCGTTCCCCGCGGCTGCCAGTAGCGGGTTGTGCTTCACCGGCTGGAGCGTCTTGCCGCCGACGACCTTGCCGGCTCCCGCCCCCACCACCCGCGCGGCGAGGTCCTTCGCCTCGACGGGCGTGCGGAGGCGGATGAGGCCGACCGCGGCCCGCTCCTTCTCGCCGACGGAACAGTGGAAGTAGTGCTCGATGTCGTCGATCTCGAAGCCGAGTGAGGACTTCACCATCGCCGCGGTGCCGGGGTCGAGGAGCATGCCGCCGGCCGGGGTGGCGCGGAGCTTGCCGAGGTCGAACCGGAGCACGGCGACCGACTTCGTGGGGAGGAGGTTGGTCGGCTCCTTGTCGCTCCGCGTGGCCAGCACCACCGGCGGCGTGTTGTCCTTCGGCTTCTTGGTAAGGTCGTCGTCCTTCTTGCCTTCGTCGGTGCCGCCGGTGTTTGAGTTGTTAATCGGGTTCGGCCGCTGGACCACGGGGGTACCGCCCTTCGGCGGACCCGAGTCGCCGCCGAACATGATGTAGCCGCCGACGCCGAGCAGCGCCACCGCGGCAACGGCCAGGCCGATGCCGATGACCTTCTTGTTGTTCCCCTTGCCGCCCTTCGGCTTCTTCTCCTTGGCGGCCTTCTCCTTCTTGTCCGCCTTCGCGTCCTTCTTGTCGGGCTTGGCGCCGTCCTTGGCCGTCTCGTCGGCAGGTGCCTCGACCTTGAATCGGTACTTGCACTTCGGGCACTCGACCTTCGAGCCGACGAGGTTCGGGTTCTTGATAAGAACGGCCGCCTCGCAGCTCGGGCACTGGACCTTAAAGCTCGACATGGGGGTTCCCCGGGCGGCCGGCCGGCGGATGTGAGAATACGGACGAAACCCGGACGGCGGCGCTAGGGGCCATCCTATCGCGGGGCGAACGCCGCGGGGAAGGGAAATCGGCCGCCGTTACGCGGCAACGCCCGGGAACGGCCGTCCCCGGGCGTTCGATCGGAACTCACCCGCCGCGGGTCTCGTGCTCGGCCTGATACCAGAACCGGCTGCCGTCGCTCTCCGGGGAGCCGGCCTGCTCCCAGAGATCGTAGGCCCGGGCGCGGATGCGCTCCTCGTCGGCGTGCTCGAACGTCTGCTGCGGCGGGATCAGGATGTTGGCCGGCGGGGCGTCGGGGATGACGCGCGTCGGGCCGGGACGAGTGGACATGGGAGCCTCGGGTCGTGGGGGTCGTGCCCGCCGCGCGGGCGCGTGGTCGAATGCGGTGCAATCCGCGGGCCGTGTCGCACACGATTGGCACGCCGGATGCATTTGACCTGGCATCTGCCGCGGCCCGACGGCCGCGGCCGACCCCGGGCGACGCCGCCCGCCAACCGGAGGCAACACATGCTGCGCTGGGCACTGATGTTCCTGGTGATCGCGCTCGTCTCGGCGCTGTTCGGCTTCACCGATGTCGCCGGCACCTCGATGTTCGCGGCCAAGATCCTGTTCTTCGTGTTCCTCGTGCTGTTCGTCGTCTCGCTCGTCGCGGGGAACCGCTCGCCCCGATCGACCGTCTAGCGCGAGCCGCTCGCGGCAGCTAACCCGAGGCGAAGCCCACCCGTCGCAACGGGTGGGCTTTCCGTCCGTAGATCGTTGACGACTCCGCTCCGGCCGTCCCACCAGAATTCCATGACCATGAAGCCCCGCGACGCCGGCCCCCTCCTGAAACGCACGTGGAGCGAGTTCCAGGCCGACAAGGCCATGACCCTCGGCGCCGCACTCGCGTTCTACACCGCACTCTCCATCGCGCCGCTGCTGCTGCTCGTCACCGTGATCGCCGGCGTGGCGTTCGGCGAACAGGCGACGCGCGGCGAAATCGCCAACCAGCTCAACGGCCTCATCGGGTCGGAGGGCGCGAAGGCCGTCGAGGCGATGCTCGCGTCCACGCGGTCGCCCGGCGGCAGCCTCCTGTCCACGGTCGTCGGCGTCGTCACGCTGCTGTTCGGGGCCACAGGCGTGTTCACGTCCTTGCAGGACGCGCTGAACACCGTGTGGAACGTGAAGCCCGAGGAGTCGCGGGCGGGAATCTGGGGGCTCGTCCGCGACCGGCTCGCGTCGTTCTCCATGATCTGCGGGATGGCGTTCCTCCTCCTCGTGTCGCTGGTCTTCAGCGCCGTCCTGACGGCACTCGGCGGGCTGGTCAACCAGTGGCTCCCCTATGGCGACGCGTGGATGGGGGCGGCGAACCTCGTGCTCGGCTTCCTGGTGACGACGCTGATGTTCGCCATGATTTACAAGTACCTGCCGCACGCCCGCCCGGATTGGTCCGACGTGGGGATCGGGGCCGTCATCACGTCCGGGCTGTTCACCGTCGGGAAGTACCTGATCGGCCTCTACCTCGGCACGGCGTCGATCGGCTCGACCTACGGCGCGGCCGGGTCGTTCGTGGTGCTGCTGGTGTGGATTTACTACTCGTCGCTGATCGTGCTGTTCGGTGCCGAGTTCACGCAGGCGTACGCCCAGGCGCACGGCTCCGGCCTCACCCCCGCCGGGCGGCGCCGCCTCGCCGGGAAACCCGACCCGGTTCCCGCCTAACCGCCTTCGACATCCCTCAGTCCCCGTCAGGACCATTCGATGCCCCTGCCGCCCCCGCCGTCGAAGCCGCGACCCACCCGGCCTGCCCGCCCCATGCCGTACCCGAAGGGGACGGACAAGACCGGCCGCGCCGCCTTCCGCGGCGAGGTCCACGCCGGCATGGGGGCCATCCCGCACGCCGCCGGCGTCGCCTTCCGGGTGTGGGCGCCGAACGCCACGGCCGTCAGCGTCGTCGGCACGTTTAACGATTTCAAGCCGGGTGCGCACCCGATGGCGCGGGAGAACGACGAGGGCTACTGGTACGCCGACGTGCCCGGGGCGAAAGACCGGGCCGAGTACCGCTTCCACCTCACGACGCCGGCCGGCGAGTTCACCCGCATCGACCCCTACGCCCGGGAGGTGACCAACTCCGTCGGCAACGGCGTGGTGTACGACCCGCGGGCGTTCGCCTGGGGGGAAGACCACCACCCGTCGCCGAACTGGAACGAGCTGGTCATCTACGAGCTGCACGTCGGCACGTTCCACGACCCGAACCCGGAGTCCGACACGCCCGCAACCTTTCAGGACGTGATCCACCGGTTCGACCACCTCCGCAAGCTCGGCATCAACTGCATCCAGGTGATGCCGGTCGCCGAGTTCCCGGGCGACCGGTCGTGGGGGTACAACCCGGCGCACGTGTTCGCGGTGGAGAGCGCCTACGGCGGGCCGGACGCCTTCAAGACGTTCGTCCGCGAGGCGCACGTCAACGGGTTCGCGGTGATCCTGGACGTGGTGTACAACCACTTCGGCCCCGGCGACCTCGACCTGTGGCGGTTCGACGGGTGGGGCCAGGCCGACCGCGGCGGCATCTACTTCTACCAGGACTGGCGGGCCGAGACGCCGTGGGGCCACACCCGCCCGGACTACGGCCGCGGCGAGGTGCGGCAGTTCATCCGCGACAACGCCCTGATGTGGCTCGACGAGTTCCACATCGACGGCCTGCGGATGGACATGACGCTGTACATCCGCAGCGTCCGGGCCGACGGCGAGCCGAACCTGCCGGACGGGTGGAGTCTCGTCCAGTGGATCAACCGCGAGGTGAACGAGAAGTTCCCCGGCAAGATCACCATCGCCGAAGACCTGCAGGACAACGAGTGGATGACCCGGAGGCCGGACGAGGGAGGGGGCGGGTACGGCGCCCAGTGGGACGCCAAGTTCGTACACCCGGTCCGCGAGGCGATCATCACCCCGGACGACGCGAACCGGAGCATGGACGCCCTGCGGGACGCCATCGAGTTCCGGTACAACAACGACGCCTTCCAGCGAGTGATCTACACCGAGAGCCACGACGAGGTGGCCAACGGCAAGGCCCGGGTGCCGCAGGAGATCGACGGCGGCGACCCCACCGGGTACTGGGCGCAGAAGCGCTCGACGCTGGGCGCGGCACTCGTCTTCACGGCGCCCGGCATCCCGATGCTGTTCCAGGGGCAGGAGTTCCTGGAGGGCGAGTGGTTCCGCGACACCGTGCCGGTGGACTGGGACAAGCGCGACGAGTTCCGCGGCCTCGTCCGGCTGTACCGCGACCTGATCCGCCTGCGGCTCGACCGCGTCGGCCTGAGCAAGGGGCTGACCGGGCAGCACGTCCACGTGTCGCACGTCCACGACGACATGAACATGCTCGCCTTCCGCCGCTGGGCCGCCGGCGGGCCGGGCGACGACGTGATGGTGATCGCCAACTTCCACCGGGAGCCGCGGGAGGGGTACACGGTCGGCTTCCCGGCCGCGGGCACCTGGAAGCTCCTGCTCAACTCCGACCGGGCGGTGTACAGCGACCTGTTCACCGGCTACGAGAGCACCGACGTGGTCGCCGAGCCGGGCGAGTACGACGGCCACCCGGCGCACGGCACGTTCGGCATCGGGCCGTACTCGGTGCTGGTGTACGGGCACCCGGTGGCGTGATATGACTCGACCTGGCGAAGCCCGGGGACGGCCGTCCCCGGGCTGTTGCGCTTCTGGCACGCCAGATGCATTCCCCTCGGGCGTCTGTCGTTCCCCCGAGGAGCCGACCCGTCATGACCGCCTCAGAAGTTACAACCCCGACCCTCGACACCGCGCCCGCCACGCAGGGGACGGTGACGGAGTTGGTGTCGGGGATCATCGGCGACATGCAGAAGCTCGCCCGCCAGCAGCTTGACATGCTGAAGGCCGAGATCCGCGAGGACATGAGCCGCACCAAGCAGGCGATGATTTTCGGCGGGATCAGCGTCGCGCTACTGACCATCGGCGGCATGGCCCTGGTGTTCGCCCTCGTGTACGTGCTCCGCGACCTGGCCGGGCTCCCCGAGTGGGGAGCCTGGATGATCTTCGCCGTCGTCTGCACCGCCGGCGGCATCGCCCTCGGGTTCGTCGCGCGGAACCTGTTCGAAAGCTTCAACCCGCTCCCGGACAAGACCTTCACCGCCCTCCAGGAGAACCTGACGTGGCAGACGCAACCCCAGGCGTGACCGCCGACAAGAGCCCGGACCGGATTGAGCGGGACATGGAGCAGACCCGCGAGTCGATCACCGCCAAGGTGTCGGCCCTCGAGAACCAGGTGCTCGGCACCATCCAGACGGCGACGAACACCATCTCCGACACCGTCCAGGCGGTGAAGGATACGGTGACGACCGCCCCCGCCGCGATGAAGGAAACGATCCAGGAGTCGGTGGCCGCGGTGAAGGACTCGGTGAAGGAGACGTTCGCGTCGGTCAAGGACTCCGTCGCGTCGTTCAACCTGGGCGAGTGCGTGGGGAACCACCCCGGCACGGCGCTGGGGGCAAGTGCGGCCGCCGGGTTTGTCACCGGCTACCTCCTGTTCGGTGGTCGGGACTCGCAGCCGCTGATGGCCCGCGGCTTCCGCGAGCCCGCCCCGGGCGGCCGGCCAGGAACGGCGTCGCACGACCAGACGCCGTACGGCTACGCCGCCCCGGCGGCCGCCGCGCCGGCACCGTCGGGCATGTTCGCCAACCTGTGGGCGATGGTCGGCGGCGAGGTGGAGCAGTTGGCCCGGCAGGCGTTGTCCACGGCGCTGGCGTCGCTGAAGCAGAGCGTGAACGAGCAGGTGCCGCGGTTGGTGGACGGTGCGGTTCACAACGTCGCCGACCGCGTGGCCGGCCACACCGGCGCGGCCCACAGTGGGTCCGCCGCTTACACCCCGACCGTCGCCCCCGCGGCAGGGTTGTGACGGACCGGGGGAGCCACCGGTGAGCCGATGCGATGGATCGGACTGCTCTGCGTGGTGCTCGGGGCGGTGATGCTGGGGGCGAACGCCTTCGGTGACCGCGCCGACACCGCGGCCGGCGGCCCGGTGATCGGCGGAATCGTGATCGTCAGCGGGCTCCTCCTGCTGGTCGGCGGCGGTCGGCGGGATTGAATAGACGATCGGGCGCTAAGCCGCCCCGCCCGCGGACCGGTCCGCGGGCGGGGCGGTGGCGTTTCCGCCGAGGTTCGGTCATGGACTTTGTCACCCGCTTCTGCCTGCCGGGCGATGGCGTCCCGCACCTGCCGGCCGACGCGGCGGAGGCGCTGCAGTGGCTCGCCGACGGGAACGCCCGCTTCGCCGCGGAACAGGCCGGCCCCCTCGCCGCCGCCGGCACGCCGAAGCAGGCGCCTTACGGCGTCGTGCTCGGCTGCTCGGACGCGCGGGCGCCGCTGGAACTCGTCTTCGACGCCGGCCCGAACGAGCTGTTCGTGGTGCGCGTGGCCGGCAACGTGCTCGGCGACGAGGCGCTCGGCAGCATCGAGTACGCGCTGGCGAACTTCGGCCCCTCGCTGAAGCTGCTGACGGTGTTGGGCCACACCGGCTGCGGGGCCGTGGCCGCGGCCGTGCAGGCGTACTTAAGCCCGAAGCACGCGGCCAGCATCGCCACCAGCCGGTCGGTGCGGGCGGTCGTGAACCACATCCTCCTTGCGGTTCGCAGCGCGGCGTTGTCGCTGGAGCAGACGTGGGGCGCGAAGGTGGCGGACGACCCCGGTTACCCGAAAGCGCTGGCCGAGGCAGCAGTGTACCTGAACGCGGCGCTGACGGCTTACCAACTGGCGCAGGAGTTGCGCCCCGAGGACGCTGGCGTGAAGGTCGTGCAGGGGGTGTTCGACCTGGCCGAGGGGACGGTCGGCACGTTGGGCGGAGGGCACCTCTGGCCGGCGCCGGCGGGGCCGCAGGAACTGGTCGATCTGGGACTCACGCTCGCCGCGGTGCCGCGGGTGACGCGGCACTTGCAGAAGCGCTGATGTTCACCCGGCGAGCCGACCGCCGTGAGGCGGCGGGTGACGTTCCCGACGCGCGTCACCCGCCGCCTCACGGCGGTCGGCTCGCCGGGTCCGTTAGTCCTTCTTGAAGTCGCTCTTCTCAATCTTGTACTGCGCGATCTTGTCCGTGATGCTCCGCCGCGACAGGCCGGTGATAGTGGCGCACTTGCCGACGTGGCCGCGCGTCTTCCGCAGCGCCTTCCGCAGGTAGCGCTCCTCGAACGCCGCCGTCAGCTCGGCCAACTGGTCCGGCAACGGCCGCGCCAGGTCCACCTGGAACGGGTGCTTCGCCTCGACGCGGCCGCCGATGTCGCGCGGCAGGTTGTGCACGCGGAGCACGCCGTCCTTGCACGTCACGCACGCCCGCTCGATGGCGTTCTCCAGCTGCCGGATGTTCCCCGGCCACGGCGCCTTCTTCAGGGCGTCCAGTGCCTCCGGCTCGACCGTCGGCGTCGGCCGGCCGGGGCGGGCGAACTTCCGCGCGAAGTGACTGACCAGCACTTCGACGTCCTCCGGTCGGTCGCGCAGCGGCGGCAGGTCGATCCGCACCACATTCAGGCGGTAGTACAGGTCGTCGCGGAACTTCCCGTCGCGGATCAGATCCTCCATGTTCCGGTGCGTGGCGGCGATGACCCGCACGTCGATCTTGATCGGCTCGCCCCCGCCGACGCGCTCGAACTGCCGCACCTGGAGCACCCGCAGCAGCTTCACCTGCATGCTCATCGGCACGTCGCCGATCTCGTCGAGGAAGAGGGTGCCGCCGTGGGCCTGCTCGAACCGGCCGATCCGCTTCTTGTCGGCCCCGGTGAACGACCCCTTCTCGTGCCCGAACAGCTCGCTCTCCAGCAGGTTCTCGTTGAACGCGGCGCAGTTGACCGGCACGAACGGCCCCGGCCGCCCGTCCGCGGAGGCGTCGTGGATCGCCCGCGCCACCTGCTCCTTGCCGGTGCCGGTCTCGCCGATGATCAGCACGGTCGCCTGGTTGTCGGCGATCTGCGAGACGAGCTCGAACACGTCGTGCATCTTCGGGCTCCTGCTGAGCACGTTGAGGAACGTGTGCCCGCCGTGCAGCTGCTCGCGGAGGGCGGCCACCTCGTCCTGGAGGCGGCGCTCCTTCAGCGCCCGCTGGGCCATGCGGATGAGCCGCTGCGGGTCGTCGGTCTTGAGGAGGAAGTCGTACACCCCCATCCGCATCGCCTCGACCGCGTCCGGCACCGACCCGTGTCCGGTGGTCACGATCACGGTGGACGGGATGCCGTCGTCCTGAATCTTCTGGATCAGCTTCATGCCGTCCATCCGCGGCATCTGCAGGTCGGTGATGACCAAACTGTACGGCCGCTCGGCGAGGAGGGCCAGCGCCTTGGCCCCGTCCTCGGCGGCGTCCACCTCCAGCTTCAGCGCCACCTTCAGCAGCATCTTGAGCGCCTCGCGGTTGTCCGCGATGTCCTCGACGACGAGGATGCGCTGCTGAACGGCGGGCGGGTCGGCGGGGGTCGGGGCGTCCGGCGCGGCGGCGGCGGGACTGGGCATCGGCGGGGTCTCGGGTGTGCGGCCGGGCGGGGCCGGTGACGTGATTCTAGCCGACGGTCCTACCATGAGGAAGGGCCGCCGACCGCGGCCGGAGGGCCGGGCACGATGGGCGAGTTCTGGGTCCGGTTGTTCGCCGAAGACGGGTTCACGAAGCGCAGCGCGTGCGGCCCCGACTGGACGCCGGGGCTGATCTGGCTCCACGTCGGCTCCGACCTGGCAATCTGGCTGGCCTACTTGTCGATCCCGCTGGTGCTGGTGTCGCTTCTACGGCGGAAGCGCGACGTGCCGTTCTCGTGGCTGTTCGTGCTGTTCGCGCTGTTCATCGTGGCCTGCGGCTTCACCCACCTCGGCGACGCCCTGATGTTCCACCACCCGGCGTACCGGGCGCAGGGGCTGATGAAGTTCCTGACGGCCGTGGTGTCGTGGGCCACCGTGTGCGCCCTCGTCCCGGCGATGCCGCAGCTCGACGAGCTCATCCGTCGGGTGTCGGGGACGCCGGCCGGCGGGTCCGGCCACCACCAGCCGCTGACGCGACACCCGGGGTCGGCGCGGAACTACATCATCGCCGGGCTGGCGGGGGTTCTGGCGGTACTCGTCCGGGCGGCGCTCGACCCGCTCCTCGGCACCGACCACGCGTTCGTGCTGGCCATCCTCGCGGTGGTGTACGTGTCGTGGCAGTGCGGGTTCGGCCCCGGCGTCGTCACCTTCTTCGTCAGCATGGCCGGCATCGTTTACTTCTTCGTCGAAGCACGGGGGTCGTTCGTCGTCCTCCGGCTGAGCGATCAGGTGGCGGTGGCGGCGTTCTTATTCTGCGGCGTCGGCTGTGCCGCGCTCGGGCACGCGCAGCGGGTGGCGCACCGACGGGCGCGCGGGGCGCTGGCCGACGCCCTCGCCCGGGAAGAGGCGCTGGGCGTCGAGATGGGGCGGCGGTCCGCCGCGGAAACCGCGCTGGGGGCGAGCGAAATCCGGTTCCGCACGCTCGCCGACTTCGTCCCGCAGATCGTGTGGGTCACCCGGCCGGACGGGTTCCACGAGTACTACAACGGCCGCTGGTACGAATACACCGGCGTGCCCCACGGCTCGACCGACGGAGAGGGGTGGAACGGCCTGTTCCACCCGGACGACCAGCCCCGCGCGTGGGACCGGTGGCGGCACTCGCTGGCGACCGGCGAGCCCTACGAGATTGAGTACCGCCTCCGCCGCGCCGACGGGGCGTACCGGTGGTTCCTGGGTCAGGCGCTCCCCCAACACGACGCGGCCGGCACAATCCTGCGCTGGTTCGGCACCTGCACCGACATCGACGACCAGAAGCGCGAGTCCGAGGTTCTGGAGCGGCTCGTCGCGGAGCGGACGGCCGAGCTGATGAAGGCGAACGCCGCCCTCCTGGCCGAGGTGGACGAGAGGCGGCTGGCCGAGGAGCGCGAGGCGGCCGCGGCGCGCGAGTTGCGACGAAGTAACGCCGAACTCGAGCAGTTCGCCTACGTGGCGAGCCACGACCTCCAGGAGCCGCTGCGGAAGATTCAGGCCTTCGGCGACTTGTTGACCACCAAGCACGCCGGCGTGCTACCTGCAGAGGGGCAGGGGTACGTCACCAAGATGAAGGCGTCGGCCGGGCGGATGAGCCGGCTCATCGACGACCTGCTCAGCTACAGCCGGGTCACCACACACGCCAAGCCGTTCAGCCGGGTGAACCTGGTGGCCACCGTCGAGGATGTCGTTGACGACCTGGAGCTTCGCGTGCAAAAGGTCGGCGGGCGGGTCGAGGTCGGCGAGTTGCCCGATGTGGACGGCGACCCGGTTCAGATGCGGCAGCTGTTCCAGAACCTGATCGTCAATGCCCTGAAGTTCCACCGGCCCGACGTGCCTCCGGTCGTGCGGGTGACGGCCGAGCCCGACGAGACCGGGTGGGCGGTGACGGTGGCCGACAACGGCATCGGCTTCGAGGACCGGCACGCGGCACGGATCTTTCAGGTGTTCCAGCGGCTGCACGGCCGCGACGAGTACGAGGGGACCGGCGTCGGGCTGGCGATCTGTAGAAAGATCGTGGACCGCCACGGCGGCACGATCACCGCCCGCGGCCGGCCCGGCGAGGGGGCCAGCTTCGTCGTCTCGCTCCCCGCCCCGACCCCCTGACGGACAGGCCCGCGATGCCGCACCGCACCAAGACGGTCACCATCCTCGTGGCCGACGACGACCCCGACGACCGCACCCTCACCCGCGAGGCGTTCGACGCCGCGCACGTGGCGAACGACCTCCGCTTCGTCGAAGACGGCGAGGAACTGCTGGACTACCTCCAGCGCCGCGGCAAGTACTCGAACGCCGAGTCGGCCCCGTGGCCGAGCATCATCCTTCTCGACCTGAACATGCCGCGGATGGACGGCCGTGAGGCGCTGCGAGCGATCCGCGCCGACGCCCGCCTCCGCGGCATCCGCGTGGTCGTGATGACCACCAGCAAAGCGGAGGAAGACATCCTCCGCAGCTACGACCTGTCGGCCGCCAGCTACATCACCAAGCCGGTCACGTTCGACGCCCTCGTCGAGGTGGTCCGGTCGCTCGGCCGGTACTGGCTGGAGATCGTCGAACTCGCGCCCCGCAAGCCGACGCCCCCTGACCCCCGCCGGGAGGCCGCGGTGCGAGACCTGGCCGACATGACCGCCGAGCCGCTGTCCGTTCTCCTCATCGACGACGACCGCGAGGACTACCTCCTCACCCGCGAGATGCTCGCGGACGTCGGCGGCGTCGTGTTCCGGCTCGACCACGCCGCGACGTACGAGGACGGGCTGACCCTCCTCCGCGAGGGGCGGCACGACGCCGTCCTCCTCGACTACCGCCTCGGCGGCCGCACCGGCATCGAGCTGCTGCGCGAGGCGCAGGAGTTGGAGCGGCGGCCGCCGATCATTCTCCTCACCGGGAAGGGGCAGCGCGAGATCGCGTTCGAGGCGCTCACCCTCGGGGTCTCCGATTACCTGGAGAAGGCCGGGCTGTCGCCGGCGCTGCTCGAGCGCGTTATCCTCTACGCCATGCGGCAGCGGCGGCAGGAAGCGCAGTTGGCGGACAAGGTCCGCGAGCGGACGGCCGAGCTGGCCCTTGCCAACGACGCCCTCCGCGACGAGGACCGCCGCAAGAACGACTTCATCGCCATGCTCGCGCACGAGTTGCGCAACCCGCTGGCCCCGATCCGCAACGCCCTGGAGATCATGCGGCTGACCGTCGACGACTCCGACGCCATCGAGCGGACCCGTGCCATGATCGAGCGGCAGGTCGGCCAGATGGTCCGCCTCATCGACGACCTGCTCGACGTGTCGCGGATCACGACCGGCAAGCTGCGCGTGCAGCCGGAGGCGATCACGCTCGGGGCGGTACTCGAAGCCGCCGTCGAGATCAGCCGGCCGGCGCTGGACAAGGCGAAGGTGAGGTTCGACACGGCCGTCCCCGCCGAGCCGATCCCGCTCCGCGGCGACCGGGTCCGGCTGGCGCAAGTGTTCTCGAACCTCCTGAACAACGCGGCGAAGTACACCCCCGAGGGCGGGTCGGTCGTGCTCACCGTCGGGCGCGAGGGAGCCGAGGCCGTGGTGACCGTGCGCGACAGCGGCGTCGGCATCCCGGCGGACGTGTTGCCGCGGGTGTTCGATCTTTTCACACAAGTGGACCGCACCCTGAACCGCTCCCAGGGCGGCCTCGGCATCGGGCTGGCGCTCGTGCAGCGCCTCGTGCAACTGCACGACGGCCGCGTGACCGTTCGCAGCGACGGCCCGGGGCAGGGGGCCGAGTTCACCGTGCGACTCCCGGTTTCGGAAGCGTAATCTTCCCGGGCATCCTACTTCCCGCCTGCGGGCAGCGCTTTGCCTCCCTGCGGCGGCACCCGCATTGCTCAGTCCCGGGCCAGCACCACACCCGCCCGGGGATGTTCGATGTCGCAGCGCGGCTACGCCCAGGAATGGCAACGGGCTCAGGTCGTACTCGCCGGTACGGTCACCGCCGCGGCGACGATCGGCCTACTGTACTGGGCGCGGTCCATCTTCATCCCGGTGGCACTCGCCGTCTTCCTGACGTTCGTGTTTAGCCCGGTCGTCTCGTGGTTCGAGCGTCGCCGCATCGGCCGCACCGTGTCGGTGATCCTCGTCGTCGGCCTCGGGCTTCTCGTCACCGGCGGCCTCGGATCCATTCTCGTCACGCAGATCGCAGCGCTAACGAACACTCTCCCGGAACGCCACGTCGAGATCGTGCGGAAGCTTACGGAACTGAAACTCAAGGTGACGGGGACCGGGGAGAGCCAGTTCGGGAGGATGGCCGAGGAGATCGTCGAGGTCTTCTCGCCGAAGCCGCCCAGCCAGCAGGCCGGCGAGCCGCCGACGGTGGTCGTCCAGACCCCCGGCCCGAGTTGGCTCGGGCAGGTCGAGTCGTTCGCCACCCCGGCCCTGGAGATCCTCGGCCAGGCGGCGTTCGCGTTCCTACTGACGGTGTTCATGCTCATCAAGCGAGAGGACTTGCGGAACCGCATGATCCGCCTCACCGGGCACGGCAAGGTGACGACCACGACGAAGGCGGTGGACGACGCCAGCCGCCGCGTCAGCAAGTTCCTGTTCACGCAGTTGCTGCTCAATGCCGGCTTCGCGGTGATCGTCCTGGTCGGTCTGCTCCTGATGGGCGTGAAGTACGCGGTGATGTGGGGGGCGCTGGCGTTCGTGATGCGGTACATCCCGTACATCGGGTCGTGGATCGCGGCCGTGCCCCCCGCGCTGTACGTCTTCGCGGTCACCGACGGGTTCGGGATGACGATCGCCGTGGCGTCCCTGTTCATCGTGCTTGAGCTGATCTCCAACAACGTGTTCGAGCCGCTGCTGTACGGCCCGAGCATGGGGCTGTCGGAGGTGGCGCAGCTGGTGGCCGCGGGCTTCTGGGCGTTCCTGTGGGGGCCGGTCGGGCTGATCCTGTCCGGGCCGCTGACGGTGTGCCTCCTCGTGCTAGGGAAGAATGTCGCCCGGTTCGAGTTCCTCGACGTGCTCCTCGGCGACGAGCCGGTGCTGCCGGAGCGGGTGACGTTCTACCAGCGGCTCGCCGCGCGCGACCAGGATGAGGCGAGCCGGATCGCGCTGGCGTCGGGCGACGGCGAGGCGGAGCCGGCTGACGTGTTCGACCGGGTGATCGTCCCGGCGTTGTGCCTGGCGAAGCGCGACCGCCAGGAGCACGACCTGAACGACGAAGCGCTGGGGTTCGTGACCGACGCGGCCCGAGAGATCGGCGAGGAGGTGGTGCTGGCCCGGCCGCCGTGGCCGGCCGAGGGTGGCAGCCGCGTCCGCGTACTGATCGCCCCCGCGCGTGACGGAGTGGATTCGGCCGCGGCCGAGCTGATGAGTCGCCTCCTCGACCCGGGCCGGTGGGACGTGGAACTGGCGACCGACCAACTCCTCGCGACCGAGCTGATGTCGCGGATCGAAGGGACGAATCCTGCAGCGGTGGTGATTGCGTCGCTGCCGCCGGGCGGGGTGGCCCACACCCGTTACCTCGTCACGCGCATCAAGGCGCGCTTCCCGGACCTGCGGCTGGTGGTGGGCCGGTGGGGCCGGGGCGAGGAGTTCGTGGACGACGTCGCCCAGGCCGGCGGGGCCGACGGGGTGGACGACACCCTGGGCGGCACACGCAAGCGGCTGACGGAGTTGCACGCGGTGTTTTCCGCGGCGGGGGTGACGGCGGACGCGGCCGGAAACGTTCGGGCGGTTGGCACGCCGGGTGCATTGGTCGGTTAGTATCGGTTCGACGCGAGCCGAACTCAGCCCCTGTATCGGAGGTCTCGCCGATGGCAGACATGAAGAACAACATCAAGTCGGGGATCGACGACGCCGCGCGGGCGGTGAAGTCCGGCGTGAACGACGCCGCGTCGGGCGCGAAGAGCGCGACGGACCAGGCCGCGGGCGGCAGCGGCGGCGGGGTGACCGGGACGATCCGCGACTCCGCTCAGCACCTAGCCGAGCGGGCCGGCGACCTGGCGGGTCAGGCGCGCGACAAGGTGACCGACCTGGCCGGGCAGGCCCGCGAGCGGCTCGGCGACTGGGCCGGGAACGTGAACGCGGAGAACGTGCAGCGGTTCGCGCACGACGCCTACGACGCCGTCGGCGACCGGGCCGGCGACTTCGGCCGCGAGGTGGCGAGCCTGGTGCGCCGCTACCCGCTGCCGGCGATCCTGGTCGGGTTCGGCGTCGGGCTGCTCCTCGGCCGGGCCGCCCGGTCGGTGTGAGTGACGGGAAGTTGTGAAACGCAGTCGGCCGCGGGGGTGAACCCCGCGGCCAACTGCTTTTTCGTGCGCGGTCACGAGTGTTGCCGCTTGCGGCTATGCGGCGTGGACGCCGCAAAGCCGCAAGCGGCAAAGCCCGCAAGGCACCCGCCGCCCGACGGCGATCGACTCGCCGACGCGCACGAAAAAAGCGGGAGGCAATCGCCCCCCGCTTCACCTCGTCTCACCCGTCACACTTAACTGCCGCCCGGCACCACCGCGGTCGTCGGCACCACGCCGGCGGGCGGCATCATCGGGGCCGGCGCGACACCCGCAACCGCCGGGGCGACCAGCGCCGGAGCGACCGCCGGGTTCCCCGCGGCCGCCTTCTGCACCGCCGCCTCGGCCCGCATCGTCTCGTCGGTCGGCGGCAGTTCCGCGGCCCGCGCCGCCCGGCCGATCGACCCGAGGAAGAAGCCGATGATCAGAAACGTCGCCCCCGTAAGTAGGAGCCCCCAGAACATGAACCGGGCCGGCGGGCTGAGCGGGTGCTCGGCGATGGTGAAGTACCACACCAGGTCCCACACGTCGATGAGGGCCCCGCCGGTGATGAACCCGATCGACAGCTTCGGCCCGAACGCGGGTTGACTCAGGATGGGCATACGGCCTCCGGAAGTGGGGACGGCGGGCGGGTAGTCCGCCCACTCCGCCCCGGGTAATGCATCCCGGATGCCAACCGGCACGCCGTTCGCAAGCCGCGTCGCATGAGCGACAAAGCCCACCTCCCCGATTATGCCGCGACGTTAACGGCGTTCCACCGCGCCTTCCGCCGGGAGTTACGACGGGCGGTCCGCGCGGTGCCGCTGCCGCCCGGCGCGTCCGTTCTCGACGTACCGTGCGGGGACGGGTTCTACACCGCCCTCCTGGCCCGCCGCCTCCACCCGTTCGGCAAAGTCACCGCGGCCGACCAGTCCGACGCCTACCTCGCCGCCGCCCGCAAGATGGTCGCCGCCGCGAGCGACACCGCGGCCGTCGCGTTCATGAAGGCCGACGCCTACCACCTGCCGGTCGACGACGCCGCGTTCGACGTGGTGTGGTGCGCCCAGAGCTTCATCAGCCTTGACGATCCGGTGGCGGCGCTGAAGGAGATGCGCCGCGTGACGCGCCCCGACGGCCGCGTCGCCGTGCTCGAAGACGACGAATTCCATCGCGTCGTCGTGAACTGGCCGGTGGAACTGGAGGTGGAGGTTCACCGCGCCGCGGCCGACGCCAGCCGGGCGCAGTACGGGTCGAAGGCGGCGCTGTCGCCGGCGCGGCGGATGCAGCAGTTCTTCCTCGAGGCCGGGCTGACTCCGCGCGGCAAGAAGACGTTCGCGGCGGACCGCCAGGCGCCCTTGGGCACGGCCGCCCGCCGCTTCCTCCGGCTCCACCTGCGCGACACCCGCGAATTCCTCGCCGACCATCTGAGACCCGCCGCTCTCGCGGTTCTCGATCGCGCCATCGACCCCGACGACCCCGAGTCGCTCCTGAACCGCCCGGACGCAACGATGACGTGTCTCACGACGCTGTTCGTCGCTGGGCGGTGAATCGCGCACTGGCCCGGCCCGTACCGGTCGCCTACACCGTGCCGAACACCCGGGTACGGCCGTCCTCGGGCTTCGCCAGCGGAGCCACCAATGCCCACCGTCGCCGACCTCGCCGCCGCCCTGAACGCCTTCGCCCCCACGCTCACCGCCGCCGACTGGGATAACGTCGGCCTCCTCCTCGGCGACCCGGCCACACCCGTGACGCGCGTCATGACGTGCCTCACCCTCACGCCCGACGTGGCCGCCGAAGCCGTGGCGGAGAAGGCCGAGCTGATCGTGTCGCACCACCCGATCCTGTTCCGCGGGGCCAAGAAGCTGGTGGCCGGGAAGGACGACGCCGACGTGGTGCTGCCGCTCGCCCGCGCCGGCGTCGCCGTCTACTCGCCGCACACCGCGTTCGACAACTGCCCCGGCGGCGTGAACGACATCCTCTGCCGCCGGCTCGGCGTGCGGAACGCTGTGCCGCTGCGGCCGCGCGAGGGGCCGCGCGAGTTCAAGCTCGCCGTGTACGTCCCCGATTCCGACTTGGCGAAGGTGTCGGACGCGCTGTTCGCCGCCGGCGCGGGCGTAATTGGCAAGTACGAGCAGTGCAGCTTCCGCGTGCCGGGGAAGGGGACGTTTTTCGGCACGGATGCGACTAACCCCGCGGTCGGGCAGAAGGGGCGACGGGAGGAGGCCGACGAGTGGCGGCTCGAAGTCGTCGTCCCGGAGGCGAAGGTGTCCGCGGCCGTGCGGGCGGTGCGCGCCGCGCACAGCTACGAGGAACCGGCATTCGACATCTACCAGCTGCGGGCCGGGACCGGCGGCGGGGAGGGGCGCGTCGGCGAACTGGAGGTTCCGGCGACCCTGGGCGAACTGGCGAATCGCGCCCGCACCGAACTCGGGGCCGCATCGGTCCAGGTGGTCGGCGACTTGAGCCGGACCGTGCGAAAGGTGGCGGTGGCGTGCGGGGCGGCGGGTGAATTTCTGGTAGATTCGATACGGGCGGCGGCCGATGTGTTCATAACCGGCGAACTCAGGTTCCACGACGCGCTGACGGCCCGTACGGTGGGGGTGGGGGTGATCGTCCCCGGCCACTACGCGACGGAGCGGCCGGCGGTCGAGGAGCTGGCCGCGAAGCTGGCCGCGGACCACCCGGGCGTGACGGCGTGGGCCAGCCGGGTGGAGCGCGACCCGCTCGGGCCGGGTTGATTCGCACCGGCCCGGCTGCTATTGGCCGGTCGCGGCAAGGATGCCGCAGGGGGTAGGCGATGACGCGATTCGGCCTCGGCATCGGACTCGCCGTTGTGGTCGGGCTGTCGGCGTGGGGCTTCGCCCGCGGCACCGAAGACACGTCCGCCCGCGCCGCCGAACCCGAGGCAGCTGCCACCGACGACGATGACGACGGCACCCACGATGAGGCCGTCCACCGCCACCGAACCAGCCAGTCGACGCACTGGCGGCACGTGATGGTCGGCCGGCGGTAGAATGGCGGCATGACCGCCATCCACCTCGACCCGCTCCCGCCGCGGTGCAACCCGGGAGCGGTGCTGGCGTTCGTGTGCAACCACACGGGCCTGGACCGCAAGCACGTCGGCAAGATCGCCCTGATCGGTCGCGGCGCGACGGTGGAAATCGAGGACCGCCACGCCGCAAAGGCCGTGGCCGCGCTCGACGGCCGGGCGTTCAACGACCGCCCCGTCCGCGCCCGCTTCGCCGGCAAAGCGGACTTCACGAACGCCGACCACTTCGGCACCCTCTCCAAGCTCCTCGATCTGGAAGCCGACGCGGAGGAAGCGGAGGCCCGCCGCCGCGCCGCGGACGGAACCGACCGCGGCGACGGCGGCACGCTACTGGGGCTCGTGCTGCGCGAGTCCGAGTTCGGCCTGGGCGGGCGGTTGCTCCTCACGCTCGGCCGCGCCAGCCGCACCGAGCCGCTGCCGCCGAACCGCCTCGGGCCGGGTTCGCCGGTCGTCCTCATGCGGACGAAACCGCAGCGCGGCGTCACCTTCCGCGGCGTCGTCTTCGACCGGGCCGAGGCCACCATCGGCGTGGCGATCGAGCCGCCGGACTACGACTTCGACGACGACGAGGGCTGGCGCCTCGACCTTTCACCGGACGAGGTGTCGCGCCTCCGCCAGCAGGACGCGCTCCGCCGGGCCGCCGGTGCCGAGGGGGATCGACTCGCCGCGCTGCGTGCAGTGCTTCTCGGCGAGCGCGCCCCCGAGTTCGACGCGGACCAGCCGGAACCGGCATTCCTGACGGTGCTGAACGAACCGCAGCGCGACGCCGTGCGGCTCGCACTTTCCGCGAAGGACGTGGCGGTGATCCACGGCCCGCCCGGCACCGGCAAGACCACCACCGTCGCGGAACTGATCCGCTGCCTGGTCACGCGCGGTGACCGGGTACTGGCGTGCGCCGCCAGCAACCACGCGGTCGACAACCTCCTCGACAAGCTGCTGCGGGTCGGGTTGGAGCCCGTGCGGCTCGGCCACCCGGCGCGCGTCGTGCCCGAGTTCCGCGCCCGAGCCCTCGACGTGCTGGCCGAGAAGCACCCCGACGCCCGGCAGGCCCGCAAGGTGGCGCGGGAGGCGTTCGCGCTGTTCCGCTCGGCCGACAAGTGGACCCGCGACAAGCCCACGCCCGGGTCGAAGGGCGCGATGCGGAAGGAGGCCCGCGTCCTCCTCGCCGAGGTCCGCCGGCTCGAAGCGCTGGCCGTCGAGCGCGTGCTCGACGACGCCCGGGTCGTGTGCGCCACGCTCACCGGCCTCGACGGCCAGACGCTCGGCCGCCGCACCTTCGACACCGCCGTGCTCGACGAGGCGTGTCAGTCCACCGAGCCGGCGTCGTGGCTGCCGCTGCTCCGCGCCGGCCGCGTCGTCCTCGCCGGCGACCACTGCCAACTGCCGCCGACGGTGCTGTCAGCCGAGGCTGCCGACGCCGGGCTGTCGGTCAGCCTGATGGAGCGGATTGTGGGGCGATTCGGTGGTCAGATCGCCCGGAGACTGACCGTTCAGTACCGGATGCACGAGTCGATCCAGGCCTTCCCCTCGGCCGAGTTCTACGACGGCGAACTCGTCGCCGATTCGTCGGTGGCGTCGCACCGGCTGAGCGAGCTGCCGGGCGTGACGGCGGAACCACTGACGGAGACGCCGGTGCGGTTCATCGACACGGCCGGTGCCGGGTACGATGAGGAACAGGAAGCCGAGACGGCGAGCCGCCTGAACCGCCGGGAGGCGGCGCTGGTGGCGAAGCAGGTGCGGGCGCTGCTGGCGGCGGGGCTGGCGGCGGAGCAGGTGGCCGTCATCACCCCGTACCGCGGGCAGGTGCGGCTCCTCCGCGAACTGCTGAAGGCGCACCCGGTGCTGGAGATCGACAGCGTGGACGGCTTCCAGGGGCGCGAGAAGGAGGCGGTCGTCGTAAGCCTGGTGCGGTCGAACCCGGCCGGCGAGATCGGCTTCCTGGCCGACACCCGGCGGACGAACGTGGCCCTCACCCGGGCGCGGCGGGCGCTCGTGGTCGTCGGCGACAGCGCCACCCTCGCCGCGGAGCCGTTCTACGCGCGGATGATCGCCCACTTCGAGGCGACCGGGGCGTATTCGAGCGTGTGGGAACTCGACGCCGACGAATGAGCAGCGCGCCGCGAACATCGCAACCCCGTGATGCCATGCCCCCCGCCGTACTCATCATCGACGACGAAGAGCCGATCGCCTGGGCGCTCCGCCGCGCCTTCGAGCGCGAGGGGTTTCGTGCCGCCGTCAGCGGGTCCGCGGAGGACGGGCTGAAGAAGGCCGCCGCCGACCCGCCCGACGTGGTTTTCCTCGACGTGCGACTCCCCGGCATGGACGGCCTCAGCGCCCTCGCCCGGCTCAAGGCCGCCGCCCCCGGCGTGGCCGTCGTCGTCATCACCGCGCACGGCAACCTCGACACCGCGGTGAAGGCCGTCGCCGGCGGGGCGTTCGACTATCTCGCCAAGCCGTTCGACCTCGCCCACGCCCTCGACGCCGCCCGCCGGGCCGTGGCGAGCAACTCGCGTGAGGCTGACCAGCCAACCGACCCCTTACGGGGGCCGCTCGCCGGGGACGACGCGCTCGTCGGCCGCAGCCCGGCCATGCAGGCGGTGTTCCGCCGCATCGCCCTCGTCGCCCCGACGCAGGCGTGCGTCCTGGTCAGCGGCGAGAGCGGCACCGGCAAGGAGCTCGTCGCGCGGGCCGTCCACGCCCACAGCCCCCGGCGCGACCGGCCGTTCCTCCCCGTCCACGTCGCGGCGCTCAACCCGAATCTCGTCGAGAGCGAGCTGTTCGGCCACGTCAAGGGGGCGTTCACCGGCGCCGACCGTGCCCGACCCGGCCTCCTCACCCTCGCGGACGGCGGGACGGTCTTCCTGGACGAACTCGCGGACATCCCGCTCCCCGTTCAGGCGAAGCTGCTGCGGGTGCTGGAGCGGCAAGAAGTGACCCCCGTCGGCGGCACGGACGCGACCGCCGTGGACGTGCGGGTGGTGTCGGCCACACACGCCGATTTGTCCGTGGCGGTGCGTGACGGGCGGTTCCGGCACGACCTGTTCTTCCGCCTGAACGTCTACCCCATCCACCTGCCGCCGCTCCGCGACCGCGGCGACGACGTGGCGCTGCTGGCCGACCACTTCCTCCGCCGCTTCGGGGCGGGGGCGGCGGCGCTGCCGGCCGACACGGTCGCGTTCCTGATGGGGAGGCCGTGGCCCGGGAACGTGCGGGAGCTGCGGAACGCGATGGAGCACGCCGCGATCGAGGCCCGGGGCGGCCCGCTCCGTCCCGAGCACTTCCCGTCGCCGTCCGCGGCCGGGGGTGGCGGGAGCGTTCCCGACCGCCTTCGGTCGCTCGTCGTCGAGTGGGTGCGCGATCAGGTGCGGGACGCGGGCGGGGCCGAACCCGTGGACCTGTACCAGAAGCTCATCGACGCGGTGGAACCGGCCATTGTCGACGAAGTGCTTCGGCAGCTCGACGGCAACCGCCTCGCCGCCGCCCGCTGGCTCGGGCTGGCGCGGGCGACCGTGCGGAAGATGATTCGCAAGTACCACCCTGCCACCGACGAGCCGGAGGGGGACGAGGGTTAGAACGACGCGTCAGCCGTCCCGGGGCGTTGCCCCGGGCTATGCTGTCCCAGGCCGTTGGCCTGAAAACCGAGCCGCCCTCTTCAGCCCGAAGGGCTGGGATAGCATAGCCCGGGGCAACGCCCCGGGACGGATCGAGTGTCGGTCGAACCAGCCCCTTACTCCGCGACCACGGGGTTGCGGAGGGTGCCGATCCCTTCGATCTCCACCTCGGCGATGTCGCCGGCCTTCAGCAGCACCGGCGGCTTGCGGGCGATGCCGACGCCCGGCGGCGTGCCGGTGAAGATCAGGTCGCCCGGCTCCAGCGTCACCACCTGCGACAGGAACCAGAGCATGTGCGGGACGCCGAAGATGAACTCCTTCGTGTTCGAGTTCTGCATCGTCTCGCCGTTCAGCCGCAACTGCACCTGGAGCTTGTGCGGGTCGCCCAACTCGTCGGGCGTCACCAGGACCGGGCCGGTGGGGGCGAACGTGTCGAACGTCTTACCGATGCTCCACTGCTTCTCCTCGCCGCGGAACTGCCAGTCGCGGGCGCTCACGTCGTGGCCGCAGGTGTACCCGCCGACGTGCTGGAACGCGGTGTCGTCGTTCGGGATGTGCCGGCCGCGTTTGCCGATGACGATGACGAGCTCCGCCTCGTAGTCCACCTTCTGAGCCACCTTCGGCAGTTTGATCGGGTCGCCGCTGGCGATCAAGGTGTTGGGGTACTTGGCGAACAGGACCGGCTCGGTGGGGATGGCCTTGCCGCCCTCGATGGCGTGGTCGCGGTAGTTGAGCCCGACGCAGAGAATCTTCGACGGCTTCGGCACCGGCGGGAGGAGCTTGACCGCGTTCGTGGCGTAGCGGACGGCCTTCGGGCACTTCGCCGCGTCTGCCGCCGCCGCCTTCACGCCAGCGCCGCCCGCGAGGAGGTTCTTGACGCACGTCGGCAGGCCCGGGTCGGTGGCGTGCAGGTCGACGTAGTGGTCGCCGACCTGGGCGACGACGCGGGGGCCGTGGGGGGTGACGACGGTGGCGAGGCGCATCGCGGCGGGCTCCGGCGGGGGAGGGTGATGGGCGTATTGAATGACTCCCGCGGCCGAAGGGAAGGACGCCCGGGTTGAGCCGGGACGAACCCGGTGCTAGAGTTCGGGATGAACTGATCCGAGGAGTCATAATGCGTCGGCTGTTGCTGGCTGTGGCGGCGTGTGCGGTCGGCCCTGCCGCGAAGGCGGGGGTGGTCGTCGTCGCCAACTTCACACCTGCCGAGGTGACGCTGACGCTCACGGAACCAGGGCGCGAGAAACAGACGATCACGTTACAGCCGGCGCAGGTGGCGCCGATCGGCGTCGGCGGCCCGGCGGTTCTGGTGGTGCCGGCCACGCCGCAACACCTGGCGTACGACCTCGACCCGTACAACGCCTACGTCATCTTCCCCGATGCGCAGACCGGCCGCCGGCTGGAGGGCGTCGAGCTCCCCGGGATGCCGCCCGACCAGGACACGAAGCCGGGCGGCGCCCCGAAGCGCGACCCGGTGCGCGTGCCGGTGACGCTGATGGTGGACGACGCCGACCCGCGCGCGGAGGTGCTGTGGAAGGACGTGCTCGGCAAGCGGCTGGCGGCCGCGTCCGCGGTGTTCGAGGCCCACTGCGGCATCCGCTTTGAACCCGCCGGCTTCACGGTGTGGAAATCCGAGCCGCAGGCCTCGACCGTTCCCGAGCTTCTCGCCGACCTACAGCAGAAGGTGAAGGCGCCGCCCGGCGGGCTGGTGATCGGGTGGACGAGCCGCAAGGTGGAGGAGAAGCCGAAGGAGCTGGCCCCGTTCGGCGGCAGTCGCCACGCGCCCGCGGGCCACCTGCTGATGCGCGAGTGGGCGCCGCGCGAGGAGGCCGAGCGGACGGAGGCGCTGGTGCATCACCTCGGCCGCGCCTTCGGGGCGGTGCCGGTGCCCGACGCGGGGTCGGTAATGCGCGAGCAGCTGGGGAACGGGCTGGCGCTCCACGCCCAGTACCGCATGCGCTTCGACCCGCTGAACGCCCTCGTCCTGAACGTGTGGGCCGACGAGCGCCGCAGCGGGAAGGTCGAGGCCGCCCCCGACCTGAGCCCCGCCGGCCGGGCGCGGCTGAAGCGCGTGTACGGCGCGCTGCTCAAGGCGAAGCCCGGCGACCCGTCGGCGCTGGCGTACCTCAACGAGTTCGACCGCGACGTGGTGCAGGCGCCGAAGAAGGACGTGCCGCCCGAGCCGCCGGCGGCGCCGAAGGCCGACACGAAGCGGGACGCGGTCGCCCGCGCGGTGGTGAACGCGGTGACCGCGAAGGCCCGGACCGCAGCGGCTCCAGGGGGGGCGACCGGCGACGAGCTGACGGTGGCCTACGTCCGCGCCGCAGCGACCGCGGCGATCACGGCCGAGGTCGAGAACGCCACGGCCGACGATCGCGTCGGCGGGTTCCTGCTCGGGCTGGCGGTGGCGCTCGACGACACCGACGCGCTCCGCGTCGACGAGGCGACGCGCGAGCAGGTCGCGGCGGTGGAGTCGAACGAGGCGCGGGACGAGCGGCGCGACGTGCTGGGGAACCCGACCGTCCGCGGCCGTCGCGACCTGTGCCGCCGCTTCGCCGCCGGCGTGGCGGCGGGCGAACTCCTGCCGCGCCAGGCCGCCGAAGTCGTGGCCGTGAATCGTACCTTTCAGATGCTCGAAGGGCCGGGTACCGCCGGCGTCGGGCTGCCCGCACTGGCCGCCGACCTGGCGGGCATCGAGTTCACCCGCCAGCCGCGCGAAGACCTGGCGCGCCTCACGCAGCTCGCCTCCCTTCCCAACACCGCGGCTCTGATGCCGGACGTGGGCGGCCTCCCCGACGGGCTGTCGGCCGAGCGCTTCACCGCCCGCTACGGCTCCGCGACCGACCCGCGCTTCCTCGCGGCGCTCGACGACCTACGCCGACGGGTGCGGCCGGCCACGAAGCCGTAGCCTTCACTCCGGTAGCGGTCGGCCCTTCGTCTCCGGTGCGATGATGATGAGCGCCAGCCCCACGCCGTAGACGCCGGCCACGACCGCGCACGCCCGGCCGTAGTCGTTGTCGAACGCGGCCAGCAGCGCCGGCATCTGGAGGTTCCCCGCGGCGGCGAGGATGCGGCCAAAGTTGAACCCGAACCCCTGACCCGTCGCACGCACCGCCGTGCGGAACAGTTCCGGCAGGTACAGCGGTAGCCAGCCGTAGAACCCGGCGGTGACGAACCCCATCAGCCCGGCCGACAGCACGAACGCGGTGCCGTACTGCGTGTTCAACTGGTAGAAGCCGACGATCGTGGCGAGCGACGCGACGCACAGCACCGCGTACGCCGGCCGGCGGCCGATGAGGCCGCCGAGCAGCGCCGCCCCGACGCACCCGGCCGCGGCCCCGAGCGACGATGCGATCTGGATGACCGGCCGCGCCTCCGCCACGTCGCCGCCCGGCAGCTTCCCGACCCACTGGTACATCCACATGACGCCGCTCCAGGTGGCGAGCAGCGGCACCCCACTCAGCCCGGCCGCGAGAAGCATCCGCGCCAGCGTCTCGCGCCGCGCTTCTGGTGCGAGCCCGCTGCGTCGCAGGTAGCCGCGCGCCGGATGAAGGTAGCCGAGCGTCACCAGAACGAACCCGACGAGCGACCCGGCAAGTTGCAGCGCCAGCGGCATGTCCTTCCGCGCCCAGAGGAAGACGACGCCGCCCGCGGCCGCGGCCCCGCCGAGCACGGCGAAGAGGTCCAGGCCCGACCAGTGCGACGCCCGCCCGGCCGCCTTCTCGCGCTCCCACTTCTCCGACTCCGGCACGAACAGCCGGATGAACAGCGTCAGTAGCGCCGGCACCGCCCCCACGAGCATCAGCAGCCGCCAGTTCCGGTTTGCCGTGAGCGCGTCGGCCCATCCTTCCGTCAAGCCGGCGGATCGCAGCGCGGCCGCCAGCTCCGTCGAACCGAGGTGCGTGAGGCCGAGGGCGATCAGGCCGCAGACGGTGTAGCCGAGGTTGCCGAACGCCCCGATCCAGCCGGCGAGCGCCGCCCGCGACGTGTTCGGCCACAACTCCATCACCAGCGCCACGCCGAGCGCCCACTCGCCGCCCATGCCGAGCGCACCCAGGAAGCGCAACACGGTGAGTTGTTCCGGCGTGGCCGACGTCGCACTGAGGCCGCTGCATAGCGAGTACAGCAGCACGCTGGCGGTCATCGCGCGGACGCGGCCGATCTTGTCGCCGAGCCACCCGAAGACGACGCCGCCGGTCGCGGCTCCGATGAGGAACGCGGCCAGCACCACCGCGTACCACAGGTCGAGGTCGGCCTGCACGGGCGAACCGCCGAGGAGTTCGCGGAGCGCGTCCTTGCCGACGAGCGGGAAGAGGCCCATCTCCATTCCGTCGAACATCCAGCCGAGGAGGGCGGCGGCGAGGGCGAGGGTGCGGCCGCGGGCGGCGGTCATGTCGGGTCTCGCGGGAGGCGGTGCGTCCGGTTACAGTATCGGGATTCCCGCCCGGAGCCCTCCATGCGCCGAACCGCAACGCTCGTCCTCCTCCTCGCCGCGTCGCCCGCCGCTGCCCAGCCGCAGCCGATCACGCCCGCCGACTACGGCAGCGTCGCCACCGCGACGGAAGTGGCCGTGTCGCCGGACGGCAAGCAGGTCGCGTTTGCCGTCGCCACCTGGGACGCGAAGGCCGACAACCGCCGCTCCGACCTGTGGGTGACGACCACGGACGGCAAGGGGACGCCGCGGAAGCTCACGTCGGAGCGGGCCAACGACCGCCACCCGAAGTGGGCCGCCGACGGCTCCGCGGTGTTCGTCCTTCGCAACGTGAAGGAGAAGGACGCGAAGGAGCCGCCGCGCGACGGTTCGGCACAAGTCTGGCTCGTCGGCGTACAGGGGAAGGCGGCTCCCGCAGCGGTCACGAAGGTGAAGGGTGGCGTCACCGGGTTCGACTACGCCCCCGCCGCCGACGCCGTGTACTACACCACCGACGCCGAGGTGACCGACGCGGACGAATTCCTCAAGCTCCGCGAGCGCTACCCGAAGGTCGAATACGGCCACGGCACGCGGAAGGTGTCGGAGGTGTTCCGAGTCCTCGCCGCGGGCGGCGGCGCGGAGCGGGTGATCGACGATAAGCGTTACGTCCGCGAGTTCGCCGTCACCGCCGACGGCAAGCGCGTGGCGATGATCACCGCCCCCGACGACACCGTGATCCGCTGGGAGGGCGACTCGCGCGTGGACGTGTGGGAGGCCGGGAAGCTCACCGTGACCGACCAGGGGTGGAAGAAGACCGCCGCGTCGCCGTGGCCGTGGCTCGAATCGCTGGCGTGGGACGAGGCCGGCGAGCGGCTCGCGTACTGCACCATCTTCGATGCCCACCCCGCGGAGCTGATCGCGTGCAACCTCGTGGACGGTGTGTGGGAGTCGGAGCGGATGCCGCGCGGTAACAGCTTCCAGCTCCGCGGCTACGGTACGCCGCTGCGGTGGTGGAAGGATTCCGTGTACTTCGTGACTGACCAGACCGGGGCGAACGACATCCGCACCTGGAGCCCGGCACGCCCTGGCCAGTTCGGCGGCGGCAACGTCCTCTGCGGCCCCGGGGCTGTCATCTACGCATTCGACAGCGTCCGCGTCGGCCCGAACCGCGGCATCATGGCGGGGGTTCGTGGCTCGCCCGGCGGGCTGGCGGAAGTCGTGGCGGGCGCCCCCCAGGGCCGCGTCACGCTCACCGACCTGAACCCGCAGGCGAAAGGCTGGTTGCTGCCGAGCGTCGAGCACGTCACCTGGAAGGCGCAGGACGGGACGATGGTCGGCGGCGCGCTCGAACTCCCGCCGGGGTACGAGAAGGGGAAGGGGGAGCGACTCCCACTCGTCGTCGCTATTCACGGGGGGCCGACCACGAGCAGCACCGGGGCGCTCCAGTTCGACCCGCACAACGGCCGGCTCTACTTCGCCGCCGCGGGGTACGCCGTACTCGCGCCGAACTACCGCGGCTCGACGGGCTACGGCGACAAGTTCACCACGGACCTGATCGGCCGCGAGAACGACCTCGACGTGAGCGACATCCTCGCTGGCATTCAGGCCCTGGTGAAGGAAGGGATCGCCGACCCGGACCGGACCGCGGTGATGGGGTGGAGCAACGGCGGCTACCTCACCAACTGCCTGATTTCGCTGCCGAACCCGCCGGTCCGCATTCGCGCGGCCAGCAGCGGGGCGGGCATCCTCGACACGGTCGCAGAGTGGGGCTTCAACGACGAGCCGGCCTACCCGCGGGTGCTCAAGGGGGGTCTGCCATGGGAGAAGGCTGAGGTGTACCGCCGCACGTCGCCGACGTACCAACTCGGCAACGTGAAGACGCCGACGCTCATCCACGTCGGGGCGAACGACGACCGCTGCCCGCCGGGCCACAGCCGGATGCTGTACCGGGCGCTGCGCGAGAACCTGAACGTGCCGACGCAGTTGTGCGTCTACCCCGGGGAGCCGCACGGGCTCGGGAAGCTGTCCCACCGGCGGGCCAAGATGGAATGGGATCTGGCGTGGTTCGACCGCTACTTGAGAGGCGACGGCCGCTGACCCGCCCGCTCTGCTGCGATCAGCAGCGCCGCCCCCAGCAGCGCGCTCGCCGTCGAGCCGACGAGGATGCCGACCTTCGCCGCGACGAGGTGTGAGTCGTCGTCGAAGGCGAGGTTGGCGACGAACAGCGACATGGTGAACCCGATGCCGCCGAGCGCGCCGCCGCCGGCCATCAGCTTCCAGTTCACGCCGGTCGGCAGGTTCGCGAGCCCGGCCCGCACGGCCAGCCACCCGAAAAGTACGATGCCCACAGGCTTCCCCAGGAAAAGCCCTGCCGCCACGGCTACGGCTACCGGGTCGGCCATCGCCGCCAGACGGACAGCGACCCCGGCGTTGGCCAGTGCGAACACCGGCATGATGACGAACCCGACCCACGGGTGCAGGGCGTGCTCCAACCGGGCCAGGGGCGACACCCCCTCGCGAGCCGCGTAGCCGACGGCCCTCAGCGTGTCGAATCGCTCGTCGCCGTCCCCGGGGGCGCGGGCGAGGGCGTCCTGCAGGACTTCCACCAAGGTCTTGTCGCCGACCCAGGCACTAGCCGGGGTGAGCAGCCCGAGCAGTACCCCGGCCACCGTCGGGTGGACGCCGGACTTGTATACCGCGAGCCAGATACCGGCCCCGACCATGAAGTACACCGGCACGGCCCGCACCCCGGCGCGGTTGAGGCCGTAAATGAGAGCGAACCCCAGTGCCGCGAGCCCGAGGTGACCCCACGCCAGGCCGCCGCTGTAGAACGCGGCGATCACCACCACCGCCCCGATGTCGTCGGCGATGGCTAGGGATAGAATCGTGATCTTCAGCCCGAACGGCACCCGCCGGCCGAGCAGGGCCATGACGCCGACGACGAACGCGATGTCCGTTGCCATCGGCACGCCCCACCCGCGGGCCGCCGGGGTGCCGCCCTGGAAAGCGAGATAAATGCCGGCCGGAACCACCATCCCCCCCACGGCGGCGGCAACCGGTAGTGCCGCCTTCCGCGCGTCGCGCAACTCTCCGGAAACCACCTCGCGCTTGATCTCCAACCCCACGACGAAGAAGAAGATCGTCATCAATACGTCGTTGACGACGAAGTGGCCGAGTTCGCCTCCGAGCCGGAAGCCGCCGATGTCGAGCAAGACGGGGGTGTGCCAAAAGTGCTCGTATGCCGGACCGAACGGTGAGTTGGCGACCGCCAGCGCGACGACGGCGCAGATCAGCAGCACGACGCCTCCGGCCGACTCGACGGCCAGGAACTGGGCGAGCGGCCGGGTGAATCGCGCGACGGGTGTATTGGGAGGGAACTCCGTGTGTGTTGGCTGCGGGGGCATGTGTTCCTCACGAATGGCCATGAACCCTACGACCGACCCGAGGAGACCGGGTATCCGGTCACCGGTGGGTCGTCATGTTCTAAGGCCGCGGACGCGGTCCGTCACCCACTGCACGGCGACGTAGAAGACCGGCGTCAGGAACACGCCAAACGCCGTTACGCCGATCATGCCGGCGAACACGGCCGTCCCCAGCGCCCGCCGCATCTCGGCCCCCGCGCCCTCCGCCAGGACCAGCGGCACCACGCCGATGATGAATGCCACCGAGGTCATCACGATCGGCCGCAGCCGCAGCCGACACGCCTCCACGGCGGCGTCGTGACGGGAGGCGCCGTCGTCGTGCCGCTGCTTGGCGAACTCGACGATCAGGATGGCGTTCTTACACGCCAGCCCGACCAGCACGACGAACCCGACCTGCGTGAAAATGTTCACTTCGAGCCCCGCCAGCCGCACGCCCGCGGCCGCGCTGAGGAGGCACATCGGCACCACCAGGATCACCGCCAGCGGCAGCGCCCAGCTCTCGTACTGCGCCGCCAGCACGAGGAACACCAGCACCACCGACAGCAGGAACGCCCGCGTCGCCGTCTCTTTCGTCTGGAGCTGGAGGAACGCCAGTTCGGTCCACTCCGTCCGCATCGTCGGCGGCAGCTTGTCCCCGGCGGCGCGCTCCAGCGCCGCAATCGCCTCGCCGGAACTCACCCCGGGCGCGGGCGTCGCCGTCACCGGGGCGGCGGGGTAGAGGTTGTAGCGGTACACCATCACCGGGCCGGTCACGTCGTCGCGCACCTTCAGCACGCCGCCGAGCGGCACCATGTGTTCCACGCCTTCGGGCATCCGCGGGTTGCGGACGCGGATGCGCTTCAAGTCCTCCACCCGCCGGCGGAAGTCGGCGCGGGCCTGCACGTTCACCTGCCACGTCCTGCCGAACCGGTTGAAGTCGTTCACGTACAGCGAACCGAAGTACACCTGCAGCGCGCTCACGATCTCCGACACCGGCACGCCGAGCACCCGCGCGTTCACCCGGTCGATCTCCAGGTACAACCACGGCGTGTCGGCGCGGAAGCCGCTGAACGTGTCGCGCAACTCCGCCCCCTCGCCGGCCGCGTCCGCGACCGCCTTCCCCACCGCCTCCAGCTCGGCGAGGTCGGTCGCGCCGGGGTCTTCGATCACCAGCTTGAACCCGCCGGCGGTGCCGAGGCCGTCAACGGCCGGGGCGCCGAACACGTGAACCCGCGCCCCCGGCAGCTTCGCGTTGAACTCCGCCTGCAACCGGTCGGCGATCGCGACCGCCCCCAGTTCGGGCGAGCGGCGGTTCGGGAACTCGTCGAGCAGGACGTACAGCGTGCCGAAGTTCGGCGCGTTCGCCCCGAGCAGCACCGACTGCCCCGACACGCTGACGGTGTGCTTCACCCCGGGCGTGCCGCGGGCGATGTCCTCGAGTTGCCGCATCTGGCCGGCCGTGCGGCCGAGCGCGGCCGCGTCCGGGAGCTGGACGTTCACCAGCAGGAAGCCCTTGTCCTGGTCGGGAATGAAGCCGCTCGGGGCGGTGGCGAGGGCGTGGTACGTCAGGTACAGGAGCCCGCCGTAGCCGACGAGTACGAGCGGCGCCCCGCGGAGCATCAGGCCGACGACGCGGACGTACCCACCGGTCGCGGCGTCGAACCCGCGGTTGAAGCCGCGGAATGCCGTGCCGAGGACGCGGTTCAACACCACCCGCAGGGCGTAGCCGAGGGCCGCGCCCGCGAGCCCGGCGGCGACCGGCACCAGCCACCCGGCGAGCGGCGGCAGCAAGGCCCGCAGATGCTCGGTGAGGAACAGGTACGCGAGCCCGGCCCCGGCGAGCGGGAAGGCCACCCGTGGCAGCGGCTCGCGGCCGGCGGCGTCGGCGTGCAGCTTCAGCAGCAGGGCGCACAGCGCGGGGCTCAGCGTGAGCGACACGAACACGCTCAGCAGCGTGCTGACCGCGATGGTGACGGCGAACTGGCGGTAGAACTCGCCGACGATGCCGCTGATGAACACGCACGGCACGAACACCGCCGTCAGCACCAGCCCCACCGCGATCACCGGCCCCGCCACCTGCTGCGTGGCGCGGATGGTCGCCTCGCGCGGCGCCATGCCGCGCTCGATGTGGTGCTGCACCGCTTCCACGACGACGATGGCGTCGTCCACCACGATGCCGACGGCCAGCACCAGCCCGAACAGCGTCAGGTTGTTCACCGTGTACCCGAGCGCGGCCATCGCGGCGAACGTGCCGACGATCGCCACCGGCACGGCCGCCAGCGGGATCACCGCGGCGCGCCAGCTCTGGAGGAACACGAGCATCACGACCGCGACGAGGATCACCGCCTCGGCGAGCGTGCGGTACACCTGCGTGATCGACTCCTCGATGAACGGCGTGGTGTCGTACACGATTGCGTAGTCGATCTCGCCGGTGAACTTGGCCCGAAGCTCCTCCATCTTCGCCCGCACCCCGCGGGCCGTGTCCAGGGCGTTCGTTCCGGGCAACTGGTACACCGACAGCGCCACCGACGGCCGGCCGTCGAGGGTGCAGGTCTGGTCATAACTGAGCGCCCCGAGTTCGGCCTCGGACACGTCGCGCATCCGCACCACCCGCCCCTCGGCGTCCGCCTTCAGGATCATGTCGGCGAACTGCTCGGGCACCGCGAGCCGACCGAGGGTGTTGATCGTGTACTGGAACGCCTGCCCGGTCGGCGCCGGCGGCTGGCCGACCTGCCCGGCCGCGACCTGCGCGTTCTGCTGCTGGACCGCCTTCACCACGTCGTCGGCGGAGACGCCCTTCGCGGCCATCCGGTCGGGGTCGAGCCACAGCCGCATCGCGTAGTCGCGCTGGCCGAGGTACGTGATGTCGCCGACGCCGGGGAGGCGGGCCAGTTCGTCGCGGAGTCGGATGGTCGCGTAGTTGCTCAGGTAGAGCAGCGCCGTCTGCCGCCGCTTCTCGGCCGCGTCGCGCTCTTCCTTCGGGGCGTCGGCCGGCGGGTCGGTCAGTGCGGCCGTCGAGTAGAGGTTGATGATCATCAGCTGGCTGGGCGACTTCTTCTTCACCAGCAGCCCGCGACGGGTCACCTCGCCGGGCAGCTTCGGGGCGGCCAGGTTCACGCGGTTCTGGACCAGCACCTGAGCGATGTTCAGGTCCACCCCGGGGCGGAATGTCACCGTCAGCGTGTACGTGCCGTCGTTGGTACACGTCGAGGACATGTACAGCATGTCCTCGACGCCGTTCACCTGCTCCTCGATCGGCGCCGCCACGGTGTCGGCGACGACGCGCGCGTTCGCCCCGACGTACACCGCCGACACTTCGACCGTCGGCGGGGTGATCTCGGGGTACTGCGCCACCGGCAGCGTGGTCAGCGCCACGACGCCGGCCAGGACGACGAGCGTCGACAGGACGGTGGCGAAGATCGGCCGGTCGATGAAGAACCGGGTCATGCGCGGGTTACGCTCCGAAGCGGTTGCGGGCGAGGCGGCGGACGCCGGACGCGGCGTAACCGACGGCGGGGCGGAGGAACTTCAACCCGATCAGGTACAGCACGCCGCGTCCGGCCGCGAGCACCCGCGGGTGCGTGAACAGCCGGGTGTGCGTGAGCCGGTCCACGACCGCGAAGAACACGGGCGTAAGGAACACGCCGAACACGGTGACGCCGATCATGCCGCCGAGCACTGCGATGCCTAGCGCCTGCCGCATCTCGGCCCCGGCCCCGCGCGCCACCGCCAGCGGCAGCACGCCCAGGATGAACGCCACCGAGGTCATCATGATGGGCCGGAACCGCAGCGTGCAGGCGTCGCGGACCGCGGTGCGTAGGTCGGCCCCGGCGTCGCGGCGGACCTTGGCGTACTCCACGATCAGGATCGCGTTCTTGCACGCCAGCCCGATCAGCACCACGAACCCGACCTGGGTGAAGACGTTGATGTCCTGCTTGAACGTACCGAGCTTCCCGAGCGGCTTCGACACCGGGGCGATGGCGTTGGCGTCCAGCCATTCGCCGCCGGCGAGCAGCCACCCGCCGACACCGCCGGGCGTGACACCGGCCTGTCGCAGCGTCTCGGCGGCGGAGCCGGGGTCGGTGACCCAGACCGCGGCGAGCGAGCACGCCACGCACACCGGCACGACCAGGATCACCGCCAGCGGGAACGCCCAGCTCTCGTAGAGCGCGGCGAGGACGAGGAACACGAACGACACCGACAGCGCGAACACCAGCACGGTCGTCTGCCCGCGGATCGTGTAGCCACCGGGGAGCCGGAGTTCGGCGCGGTTGGCCAGGTCTTCCAGGTACATCAGCTCGGTCCATTCCGCGGACATCGTCCCCGGCGGTAACTCGTCCTCGGCGAGGCGGTCGAGTAGCGCGCGGGCGTCGCCGGTGCTCACGCCGGCGGCCACGTTCCCGTTCACCGCCGCCGCGGGGTACGTGTTGTACCGCGAGATGACGAGCGGCCCGGCCTGGACCTTCACGTCGGTGACCGCGGCGAGCGGCACCATCTGGCCGCCGCGGTTGCGGACCTTGAGCCGACGAATGTCTTCGAGCTGGTTGCGGAACGGGTGGTCGGCCTGCACGTTCACCTGCCACGTCCGGCCGAACCGGTTGAAGTCGTTCACGTACCGGCTCCCCATGCCGCCCTGCAGCGTGGCGTACACGTCGGCGAGGTCGACGCCGTGGGTCACGCACGCGTCCCGGTCAACGTCGAGGAACACCTGCGGGCTGTTCGTCTTGAACACCGTGAACAGCCCGGTCACCTGCGGCTGCTGGTTGGCCCGGTCCACGAACGCCTTCGTCGTCCGCTCCAGGGCGTCGGCCCCGAGTTCGGCACGGTCCTCGATCATGACGCGGAACCCGCCGGCCCGGCCGAGCCCGGACACGGCCGGTGCCCCGAACACGTTCACCTGCGCCCCCGGCACCTTCTGGGCGTACCGGTCGGAGATGTTCTTGGCGACCGCGTTCGCGTACAGCTTCGGGTCGCGGCGCTCTGGGAAGTCCTTGAGAATGATGAACATCGACCCGAAGTTCGACCCGTAGGCGCTGAGCACGAACGAGTTGCCCGCGATGGTGTTCACGTGCGCCACCGGCCGCACCTTCTTCTGCCAGGTCGTCGCACCGTCCTTCTCGACGGGTTCGGCCCCCTCCTCGCTCTCCGCCGCGGCGATCGGCACCTCGTACTCCAGCGCCACGCGGGCCAGTTCCTGCAACACGTCCACGGTCCGCTCGGCGGACGCGGCGTCGGGGATTTGGATGCTGGCGATCAGGTAGCCCTTGTCCTGCTGCGGGATGAACCCGGTCGGGAGCTGGCGGTAGCCGTAGACGCCGGCCGCGATGAGCCCGGCGTACCCGGCGAGGATCAACACCGGCACGCGGAGGCCGAAGCCGACGAGGCGGACGTAAGTGCGGTTCGACCACCCGAACGCACGGTCGAAGCCGCGGCCGGCCAGCGTCAACGGCAGCAGCACCCGCGCGACCTGTCGGCCGAGCCACGTCGTCGGGGCTGGGCGGTTCTTCGGCCGCAGCAGGATCGCCGCGAGGGCGGGGCTGAGCGTGAGCGAGTTCAGCGTCGAAAGGAGTGTGCTGACCGCGATGGTGAGGGCGAACTGGCGGAAGAACGAGCCGACGATGCCGGACAGGAAGGCGCACGGCACGAACACCGCGGCGAGCACCACTCCCACGGCGATGACCGGGCCGGACACCTCGTCCATGGCGCGGATCGTCGCCTCGCGCGGGCTGAAGCCCAGGTCGAGCTTGTGCTGCACCGCCTCGACCACGACGATGGCGTCGTCCACGACGATGCCGACGGCCAGCACCAGCCCGAACAGCGTCAGGTTGTTGATGCTGAACCCAGCCACGTACATTGCCGAGAACGTGCCGACGATCGCCACCGGCACCGCGGCCAGCGGGATGATCGCGGCCCGCCAGCTCTGGAGGAAGACCAGCACCACCAGTGCCACGAGGATGATCGCGTCGCGGAGGGAGTAGAAGACCTCCTTGATCGAGTCCTTGATGAACGGGGCGGTGTCGTAGCCGATCTCCCACTTCACGCCCGGAGGGAACTCGTTGCCGAGGCGCTCCATCCGCTCCAACACGTCGCGCGACACCTCGACCGCGTTCGCATTTGACATCAGGAAGATGCCGAGGCCTGTGGTCGGCTTGAGGTCGAAGCGGCTGTTCACGTCCTGCGCCTTCGCCCCGAGCTCGACGCGGGCCACGTCCTTGATCTTCACCACCTGCCCGGCGGCGCCGACCTTCACCACGACCTCGGCGAACTCCTCCTCGTGCGTCAGCCGGCCGAGACCCGACACGGTGAACTCGAACGGCGTCGCCCCGTCGCCGTCGGCCTGACCGACGCGGCCGGCGACGATCGAGACGTTCTGCTGCCGCAGGGCTGTCACCACGTCGGCCGGGGTGAGCGACAGGGAGGCGAGGCGTTTCGGGTTCACCTAGGCGCGCATGGCGTAGTCGCGCTGGCCGAAGATGGTCACGTCGCTGACGCCGGGGACGCGGGCGATCTCCTCCTTGACGCGGAGCAGGGCGTAGTTGCTCAGGTAGGTCTGGTCATACGTGCCGTCCGGGCTGTTCATGCTGAGCGTCATCAGCAGTTCGGGCGAGCGCTTGCGGGTGGTGACGCCGGTGGCGCGGACCACGTCCGGCAGCTGCGGCATCGCCAGGGCGACGCGGTTGAGCACGCGCACCTGGGCCATGTTCAGGTCGGTGCCGGGGCGGAAGGTGACAGTGAGGGTGTAGCTGCCGTCGCTGGTACACTGCGAGGTCATGTACAGCATCTCCTCGACGCCGTTGACCTGCTGCTCGACCGGCGAGGCGATGGTCAGGGACACGACAGAGGCGCTGGCCCCGGGGTAGTTGCTGTCCACCTGGACGGTCGGCGGCGTGACCTGTGGGTACTGCGCCACCGGCAGCACCGGGGCGGCGAGCGCCCCGGCCAGGGTGACGACCAGCGACAGGACGGCCGCGAAGATCGGCCGGTCGATGAACAAGCGCGGGATCACGCAGTTCGGAGGACGGAGTATGGTCGAAGGCGAGCCGCCCGCCGTGAGGCGGCGGGTGAGTCGCACGTCACCCGCCGCCTCACGGCGGGCGGCTCGCCGGGTTATTGCTTCTTCGTCGCCGCCGTCCGCGGGGTCACCTTCAACCCCGCCCGTACGCGCTGCAGTCCGCTCACCACCACCCGCTCGCCCGGCCGCACGCCGTCCTCGACCACCCGCAGCCGGCCCTCCTGCGCGCCGAGCGTCACCCGGCGGTACTGCGCCTCGTCCTGGTCGTTGAGCACGAACACGAACCGCTGCCCCTGGTCGGCGCCGACCGCCTCCTCGGGGATCAGCACGGCCGGGTGCTCGCGGCCGACCGGGAAGCGGACCCGCACGAACATCCCCGGCGACAACAGCCGCGGGGCGTTCACGTCCGCCCCGGTCGCGGCGGCGGCGCCGACCACGGCGGGCAGGCCCGTCCGCTGAAGGCTCGGGTTCCGCATCTCCCCGCGGAAGCGCAGCGTGCCGGTGCCGGCGTCGAGCGTGTTGTCGGCGAACGTCAGCGGGGCGGTGAAGGAGTACCCCTCCTCGTCGGCGAGGCCGACCCGCACGGAGATCGGGCTCTCCCGCGCCGACGGGATGCGGCCGTCGGCGATCAGCCGGCGGATGCGGAGGAGGGTGCGCTCGTCGATGTCGAAGACGACGTAGATCGGGTCGAGGACGACGAGCCGGGTGAGGACCGTCTCGTTCTCCTTGACGACGTTGCCGGGGTCCACCATCGCCTTGCCGAGGCGGCCGCTGTAGCGCGACTTGATGCGGGTGTAGTCGAGGGTGGTGGCGGCCTTCTCCACGTCGTACTCGGCCACCTTCACCGTGGCCTCGGCGGCCTGGAACTCGGCGGCCGTCTTGGCGTACTCGTCGGCCGAGATGACGCCCTGGTCGCGCGACTTCTCGGCCGTGGTCAGGAGCGTCCGGGCCAGGTCACGCTTGGCACGGGCGAGCTTCAGGTTGGCGTCCGCGCCGTCGGCCTGGGCCTTGGTGAAGCGGGCGTCCAGGTCGAACAGCGGGGTGCCCTCCGGCACGTACGCCCCGTCCTTGAAGTGGACGCGGTCCAGCAGCGCCGTCAGCTGCGGCTTCACGTCCACGACCTTGTACGCCTCGGTGCGGCCGGTGAAGTCCTCGAAGTCGGTGACGCCCTTCACGACCGGGAGTGCCACGATTACGTCCGGGGCCGCGGCCTTCACCAGCGGCGGCGGCGGCTTCGCGCACCCGACCGCGACGAGTATTCCGAGGGCGAACGCGGCGGCGGGGCGGAGGGGGAATCGGCTCATGAGGTCTGCGGGAACCGGAGGAGGGCTGTAGCGGATACCGGGTGAGGCAGTTGCGATTACAGCTGGCGAGCCGCCCGCCGTGAGGCGGCGGGTGACGTGCGACTCACCCGCCGCCTCACGGCGGTCGGCTCGCCTGGGTTTACTCAAGCCAGAATCTCCTTCACGACCTTCCCGTGAACGTCGGTGAGGCGGTAGTCGCGGCCCTGGAAGCGGAAGGTGAGCCGTTCGTGGTCGATGCCGAGGAGGTGCAGCATGGTGGCGTGCAGATCGAACACCTCGACCACGTTCTCGGCCGCGTGGTAGCCGAAGTCGTCGGTCGCCCCGTGGGTAACGCCGCCCTTGATGCCGCCTCCGGCGAGCACGGCCGAGAAGCCCTTCATGTGGTGGTCGCGGCCGTTGCCGCCCTGCGACATCGGCGTGCGGCCGAACTCGCCGGTGAACACGATCAGCGTGTCGTCGAACATGCCGAGCCGCTTCAGGTCTTGCACCAGCGCCGCGAACGGCCGGTCCACTTCTTCGATCTTCAGGCGGATGCCGTCCTTCACGCCGCCGTGGTGGTCCCAATCGCGGTGGTAGAGCTGGATGAAGCGGACGCCGCGCTGGGCGAGCCGGCGGGCGAGGAGGCAGTTCGCGGCGAACGACCCATCGCCCCCCTTCGTGCCATAACTCTCCATCACGTTCCGCGGCTCGTTCGACAGATCCATCAGCGCCGGCACGCTGGTCTGCATCCTGAACGCGAGCTCGTACTGCGCGATGCGGGTGGCGACCTCGGGGTCGTCGACCGCGGTGCCGTGCAGCTGGTTCAGGCGCGACACGGCGTCGATCACGTCGCGCTGCTGGCCGGGGGCGACGCCGGGCGGGTTGGTGAGGTACAGGATGGGGTCGCCCTGGCCGCGCAGCTGGACGCCCTGGAAGCGGCCCGGGAGG
>Ga0105046_10001082_pt1 | contig 41008 bp, 37 predicted proteins | sample MAT03_FD_78385 | JGI IMG/M metagenome (GOLD analysis project Ga0105046, IMG submission 78385) | Freshwater microbial communities from Lake Fryxell liftoff mats and glacier meltwater in Antarctica - MAT-03 (megahit assembly) | ecosystem: Environmental > Aquatic > Freshwater > Ice > Liftoff... | reverse complement strand
CGCGCGGATGATTCTGTTGCCGCCCACTTCATCAACGACTTGCCCGCCACCGGCGTGGACAATTATCCTCCTGCTTTGATACCGCCGCCGCGTGGCATGATCTCTTTCCTGGGTGGTCAACTCGATTCGGGCAGAGGTGGTCAATTTCCCGTGAGCGCCGAGGCATCCTCGCTTGGAGCCGCCGGCGACGATGAACTTCCCGATTTCGATTTGTTCCGTCTTGAGAAACTGCTGAACGGCGTCCATGGCACGGATCCCGCTCTTGACCATCGCCAGACGCACGAGCCACGAGTCGTCCTTGGTGGAGAAATGCTTAACGCGAGAGTAGGCGATGAGGTCGTCTTCTGAACGAGGGGTTTCGGGGGAATCGGTGAAACGGAGTGGTTGGTTGGGCACCATTCCTAAGTCGACAACGATGGCATTCGTCTCCGTCGCGATTTGGATGGAGCGCTCGCTGGAGGCGGTTGGGGCAGGATCCGTATTGGAGCCCGCGCCAATGTATAAAACGGCCTTGTTGTGGATCAGCCGGTCGGGTTTGGTAATCGTCAACCAGTGCTTCCAGACGGGTTTGTCGACGTCCTTGGCGGAGCGCCATGTTTGGGATGTAAGTTCGAGAACGTAGGAAGTGTGGGCCGGTGCTTTGGACTTGCCTATGAGCTTCCAGGCGTAGACATCGTCATTCTGGGCGATATAGCGGTCGAGGGCGGTTGGTTGGGCGCCGAGCGCTAACGCGAGGAGTGCGAGTAGAGTCTTCACAGCTGGGAATGAGTATATGCTGAGCGGGTATGTGACCGGAAGGCAAACTGGGTCGATGGAATGACTGCGCGTACTTCAGGGCGCAGCGTTCCAATCCGGCGGCGCAATGTGGAGAAGGTTTCGAACGAAGAAGTCCGCACGCCTACGTTTTCAATATTCGCCCCAGCCGCCATGGCCGGCGCCCGGGAGAACCAGAAGATCGAATTGCTTCCTGGCCTTTATGAGGGCGTTGGCGACTTGAAGGGTGGAGGCAGGGTCAACATTCGTGTCGAGTTCGCCGACGGCGAGAAGGAGATTTCCCTTAAGTGTGGCGGCGTGTTCAACGTTGGAGCCGGCCGCGTATTCCGGGCCGACGGGCCAACCGATCCACTGCTCGCTCCAGGAAGTCTTGTCCATGCGGTTATCGCGGCACCCGGCCGAGGAGACGGCTGCTTTATAAAAGTCGCCGTGGAAGAGCAGTGCGCCGAGGGAGTTCTGGCCACCGGCCGAATGGCCGTAAATACCCAGGCGATTGACGTCAGCGGATATCGCCGGCAATGCCCGCCGTCAGGGGCCGCAGCTTTTCGGAACAGTTGAGGAATCGCTGGTAGTCCGGGAGAGTTCCCTGGGCGCAAACAGGCAGAATGAAGGCAAGTTGGCAGAGTAGACGCGTGGCGTTCACGCAGAAAGGATAGCAGGCAGGCCCGAGGGGGTGGCGGTTGCAATATAATGCGATCACCAAGGAGTGCGCGCATTGTCCCGTCTTCTAATGTTGGCCGTTGGATCGATTTTGTCCGCGTGGGCGCAGGACACGGTGGTCTCGTTTGTCCACGACGTGAAACCGCTGCTGGAGAATCGATGCCTGAAGTGTCATGGGCCGGCGATGCAATTAGGGAAGTTGGATTTGCGGGACCGGGCGTCGGCGATAAAGGGATCGGGCAAGGGTGCTGGCATAGTTCCGGGAGATCCGGAAAAAAGTCCCATATATCGTCATGTCGCGGGACTCGATAAGCCGCAAATGCCGATGGACGGCGCGCTGAAGCCGGCTGAAATCGCGGTCCTCCGGGATTGGATTGCGCAGGGCGCGAAATGGGAAGGCACTTTGGGCGCACCCTCAACGGCCGCGCGCGATTTGAAGAAACTGGAAACCTGGACGGTGCCCGCGGGCGCACGCGAACAGTGGGCATTTCGCAAACCCGAGCGGCCCGCGGTCCCTGCGAACGGGGCGGCCCATCCAGTGGATTCGTATTTACGGCAGGCGCTCGCAGCCAGGGGTTTGACCCAGGCTCCGAAGGCGGATAAACCCACTTTGGTGCGACGGGCCTATTTGGATCTCCTGGGATTGCCCCCGACGCCAGCGGAGACGAAACAGTTTGTCGACGATTCGTCGGCCGATGCATGGCCCAAACTGATCGAACGCCTGTTAGCCTCACCCCATTACGGAGAGCGCTGGGGGCGACACTGGATGGACGTAGCGCGTTACGCGGACTCAAGTGGGTACGAACATGATTTTGACCGTCCGAATGCGTGGCGGTACCGGGACTATGTCATTCAGTCTTTCAACAAAGACACGCCTTTCGACATTTTCCTGCAGGAGCAACTGGCCGGCGACGAAATGGCTGAACGGAGATACGACCGGCTGATCGCGACAGCGTTTCTACGCAACTACGCGAAGGTGGGATTCCGTGAAAAGGACAATCCGCAGTTCCGTTTCGAGTATTTGGATGACATGATCGCCACGCTCGGGCGAGGCATTATGGGTGTTACCGTGCAATGCGCGCGGTGCCACAATCACAAATTCGATCCGATCGGCCAAGCCGATTATTACCGACTGCAGTCGGCGCTGTGGGGCTATGTGGAAGTCGACCATCCGTTGACGGCGGATGCGGAAGCGAAGGCCTATCAGACGCAGATCGACGCCATTGCCGCGCAAACCAAGCCGCTTCGCGAGGAGATAAAGACGATCGAACAGCCCTACCGGGAAGCCCTGTTGGCCGTGAAGTATAAGAAGTGGCCGGAGCACATTCAAAAGGCCGTCTTTACCCCTGAGAAGGACCGTACGCCGGGGCAGATACTGCTCGCCAATCAGATCATTCGCACGACATCAGTGCTGGCGCCGGAACTGGACCGAACCTTGAGTGCTCCGGATTTGGCGAGGAAGCGCTCGCTGGAAGCCCAGATCCGAGCGATCGAACGGAACCGCCCGAAGGCAATTCCGGTGGCGATGGGAGTTACGGACGGCGATTACCGCCTGACGCCCGACGGCGCCGGCGATGAACCGGCTCCGGGGAAGGGAATCAAGCAGGAGAAGATCGACGGCACGTTTTTGAACGATGGCACGAAGGTCTATAAGGCTCCGCCGTCGCATTTTCTCCACGGCGGAGATGCCAATAGCAAAGGCTCGGAAACAACACCGGGGTTTGTGGCGGTGCTGGACGACGGGCAGTCGCCGACCGCGCTGCCGCCCGCCGATGGCAAGACATCCGGACGAAGACTGGCGCTCGCGAAGTGGTTGACTTCCGGACGCCATCCGCTGACGGCGCGGGTGATGGCGAATCGAATTTGGCACCATCATTTCGGACGCGGGATCGTCACGACACTCGATAATTTCGGTAAGACGGGCGAGGCTCCGACCCACCCGGAGTTGCTGGACTGGCTAGCCGTGGAATTCGTCGAGAAGGGTTGGAGCATCAAGCAGATGCACCGGCTAATGATGACTTCCGAGGCGTATCAGACGTCCAGCCAATGGGCGACCGAGAAGCATTTGCTGGCCGACGCGGATAATCTGTTGTGGTGGCGCTACCGGCCGCAGAGATTGGAAGCGGAGATTGTCCGGGATAACATTCTGGCCGCGTCAGGATCGTTGAATAAAACGATGGGCGGAAAAGCGGTTTTCCCCGAGTTGTCGCAGGAGGTGCTGGCGTCCTCGGATAAGGGGATTTGGCACAACACAAAGGATGGCCCGGAAGTGTGGCGCCGATCGGTATATGTGTATCGAAAACGAGCCTTGCCGCTGCCATTTTTCGAGGTCTTCGATTTGCCGGATCAGAACTTGACGTGCGGCCGGCGGAACGTGTCGACGGTGCCGACGCAAGCGTTAACGTTAATGAATAACGCTTGGGTGCTGGGGCAGGCGGCACGGTTCGCCGATCGGATCGCAACCGAGGCCGGGGCCAACTCCGCGGCCCAAGTGGCACGAGCGTATGAACTGGCTCTTGGGAGGGCGCCGAGCGCCGACGAACTGCGCGTGGGACAAGAGTTCCTGAGGACGAAAACGATCGGCGATTTCGCCCATGTGATCCTGAATCTGAACGAATTCATCTATTTGCGGTGAGTATGGAAAAGAACAAATTGCCGAAGGGTTTCGCGTCACGACGGGACTTTCTGTTTGAAGCCGGGCAGGGTCTAAGCGGCGTAGCCCTGGCCTGGATGCTTGGCCAGGAAGGCGCGCTGGCCGCCGCATGCGGCGGGACCGAACCCGTGGTCTCGCCCTATCTGCCGCAAAAGCCGCATTTCGCACCGCGGGCGAAGCGGGTAATCTCGCTGTTCATGAGCGGCGGCGTTAGCCAGATGGATACATTCGATCCAAAGCCATCCCTGGAAAAGTACGCCGGACAACCGCTGCCCATTAAGGGCGACATCGTCGTGCGGCAAGGTCATCCGGGTCCGTTGATGCCGTCGCCGTTTCAATTTCAAAAATATGGGCAAGGAGGCCTGGAAATTTCGGAACTGTTTCCGAACGTCGCCAAACACGCCGACTCGCTGGCCGTCATTCGCTCTTTGAAGGGCCGTTCCAATGACCATGTAATGGCGCACTACGAACTCTCATCGGGTTCGATACGGATGGGTTCGCCATCGGTTGGTTCCTGGGTAACGTACGGACTGGGATCGGAAAACCAGAACCTGCCGGCGTTTGTGGTGGTTTATGACGCTCGCGGCGGGCCGTTCGGCGGGCCGTCGAACTGGAGCGCGGGTTATATGCCGGCGGCGTACCAAGGGACGATTTTTCGCAGCGCCGGCGATCCGATATTCGATCTGAAACCGCCGCCGGGCGTTTCGGAGACACAGATGAAGGGACGGCTGGCGCTCCTGGAACAGTTGAACCAGATGGACCTGGCAAAGAATCCGGGCAACTCGGAGCTATCGGCGCGGATTAGCGCCTACGAACTGGCGTTTCGGATGCAGGGCTGCGCGCCGGAGGCGGTGAACGTGGAGAGCGAGAGCGATGCCACGAAATCGCTCTACGGGATCGGCGATCCCATAACAGGGCGTTTCGGGAGGCAGTGCCTGATAGCGCGCCGTCTGGCGGAGCGTGGCGTGCGGTTCATTCAGCTCTATCACGGTGGTCTTGGGAATCAGAATACGGATACCTGGGACGCCCACGGAAACGTGAAGGAGAATCACACCCAGCATGCGGCGGAGACGGACCTGCCGATCGCGGGATTGTTGACCGACCTGAAAGCACGCGGTCTGTTAGAGGATACGCTGATCATCTGGCAGAGCGAGTTCGGGCGGATGCCGATATCGCAGCGGGGCCTTGGCCGCGATCATAACCCTGGCACGCAGAGCCTCTGGATGGCCGGCGCGGGTATTCGGGGAGGGCAGGCGATAGGGGCGTCGGACGAATTCGGTTACCTCGCCGAGCAACAGGTACTGTCCGTGCACGATCTGCACGCCACCATTCTCCACTTGCTGGGCATGAATCATACGAAGCTCACCTATGCCTACCAGGGCCGGCAGATGCGCCTGACCGACGTGTATGGGGACCCCATCAAGCAACTGATTAGCTAGAATAAGGCCTATGGCAAACTTTGCTCCCGGGGCGCATTTTGAGACGGCGAACGTCCGGAATCTGTTACGAGCTTCCGGAGTGGAAATCTCCGAGGCGATGTGCCTGGGGATCGGCGGCGGAATCGCGGCCGGGTATCAGTATTGTCCGTCGGTCCAGAGCTACGAAACTCTGGATTATTCCGGGGTGCAGCTGGTTCCGCGCGTTAAGCTGATGACGACGAACGGGGCCTGGTACCGCGATACATTCGCGCGCCTTGGCCTGGAGATGGATGTACGCGAAAGCACCGGGAAGAAAGCGGCCGCGGCGAACTTGATCGCAGGGCTCGACGCGGGAAAAATCGTGGTTGCATGGACCACCCCGGCCGGCTTGGCGCACAGTTTGAGTTGGACGTCGACATGCGGCATGTATACGGTGCTGGTGCATTCAGTCTCCGCGGATACGGTGACCTATAGCGATCACGTTTCGGTCCGGAAGATGGACTTGACCGAGTTCAACGCCGCGCGGGAACGGGTGTGTTCGTTTAAGAATCGGACATTAACCGTGAACGTGTCGAAGATTGCCGAGAAGCAGTGGAAGAGCGCCGTGATGGCCGGACTACGTGAAACGGCAGGCGATTTTGAGAAGCCGAGGTTGGGAACATTCAATCTGCCGGGCTTGAAAGAGGGAGTGGGTCTGGTGAATGGCAAAAACAAGCGATCCTGGCCGGTGGTCTTTCCCGGCAGGAACATTCTATTGCCGATGCGGGACATCTACGAGTCGATTGAGTTGGGCACCGGCGCGGGCTTAATGAGGCCGCTGTACGCGGCGTTTCTCGATGAGGCGTCAGCGTTGTTGGGACGTCCGGAATTGGGCGCTGTGGCCGAATCCTACAAAGGTTTGGCGAAACAATGGACGGAGTTCGCCGAGTTTATTTTGCCGAAGCCGTTCGCCGAGACGAAGAAGGCGATGAAGAAACTGGCGAACGGAGATTTATCACAAAAAGAGAAGCTCGCCGCTCTCAGGAAAGAGCCGTTTCCCTGGGACGCGGCGAAGATTGAGTCATTCGTGGCGGAGGCGGCGGACCGGATGGGGGCTCTGTACGAGCGGGAATTGGCTGTTTCCAAGGAGTTGGCGGCCGCGGCCGGAAAGTGATCAGGAAATCATACTCAGGGCGCCCTCGAGCTCAGAACGGGTGTGGGCGTCGCCAGTACGGTTTGTAGCATCGATCCCGGCGCGATAGAGTTCGGCGGCGGCCGGGAGTTGGCCGAGTTTTTCCAGAGTTTGCCCACCGTGGAAGTAGGCGGCGCAGTAGTTTGGATCGTTGGCTATCAACGTCCGGAACTCAGCGACCGCGCCTTCCAGGTCACCGCTATTTGCGTGATCCAGGGCGAGGCCGTAACGGACGAAGGAGTTCTTAGGATCCTGCTCAAGAAGGGCTCGAAGGGCGTTCGCGCGTGCACTCATGCTTCCATGGTAGCTACACTCAGAGGATATATGCCGGAAGAAATGCAGGGACGGCCGGTCCGGGAATCGATATCGGAGATGTCGGAATTCGCGCTTCCGAACGATGCGAATACGTTGGGGACGCTGTTCGGCGGCAAAGTGATGGCGCTGGTCGATCTGGCCGGCTCATTGGCGGCCGTCCGGCATGCGCGGGGACCGGTGGTGACGGCGGCCGTGGACTATATGACGTTTCTTCATCCGATCCATATCGGGCAGTTGGTGATCCTTCGTTCCCAGGTAAACCGGGTGTTTCGAACCTCGATGGAAGTTGGCGTTAAGGTATTTGTCGAGAATCTTCGAACCCGCGAAGTGAAGCATACCTCGTCTGCTTATCTGACGTTTGTGGCGATCGACAAGGAAGGCAATCGCGTACCGATTCCGCCGGTTTTGCCCGAGACCGAGGAGGAACGGCGACGCTTCGACGATGCGGGCGAACGAAGACGGCATCGCCTGGAAATGAAGACCAGAACGACAACGCAGGGTTAGGCGGAAGCGCTCAGTCCCCGACCTTGTACATGTATTTGATATTTGCCTTGAAAAGGAGCAGATTCGGGGCGCCTTCGCGATTGACCTTGAGGCACGTTTTGTCGTACCACTCAATGACTCCCTGGATAACCTCACCATCGGTGAGCGAAATAACCATAGGCGTCTTGGCCTGCATTTGCTTCATGTAATAGAAGTTTTCGGCATTCGTCTGATCGGGCGGTACGGGCTTTTTGTTCGCTGCGGGGGGACGGGATACAGGCATTGTTTCTTTCACGGGTAAAGAGTGAGGACGAATGAATTTGCGATCAGTTACTTCCATGAGGGAAATCCTTCCAGCGGCCGTACCCAGAGTATTACGAGTATGAATTTTGTGGGCGCGAAGGAGAACGGCGACTCGATAACTAACGCTATTGAACCATACGGACCGCGAGGGGGCAAGCCGATGCCGTTAACGGCGAAGTTCCATTACCCAGGCATCCAACGCAATCCCCCGCTGGATATTCCGGCGCAGGAGATCGAGGAGTTCATCGGTTTTTCGCACGGCTTTTCGAATCCACTCAAATTCTATAACGCGGGAGAGGCTCTCAAGTTCCCGGCGAATATCAAAATTCTTCAGAGCGGCGTCCGGGTTGTAGCGGATCCACAAGAGATCCTCCAGCAAGAGGTAGAGAACCTTGAGGTAGTTTTCTAGTTTTTCACTGCGCGCGGCGTTTAACGCTTCCGATTGCTTGGCCCAATCGGCCCAGGGCAGGACACCGGCGGCGGCGCCCAACAATGCCAGCATTGCAGCACGGCGCTTATCGTACACCGCCAAATCCACCGATAGCGCGGCGCCGGGACTGCCCGCCGCAAGGGCAATCCGGCGTTTCGGCTGATCCAGTCCGCGGAGCGCGACAAAGGTGTCCATTTCATCAGGGGTCAGGCGCGAGAGGTAAAGCGGCACGGATCGGGAACGGATGGTCGGCAGCAGGTCGTACGGATTTGATGCGGTGCACACGATGATAAGGTAGGGCGGCGGCTCTTCCAGAATCTTCAGCAGGGAGTTGGCTGCCTGTTCGTTGGCGCGGTCGATTTGATCGATAAGAAAAACGCGGTGACGGCCTTTGAGTGGCGCGAACTGGGCCCGATCCTTGAGAACCCGCATTTGCTGAATCGAGATCTGCCGGAGCGGTCCCTCTGGACAGAAGGTGACGAAATCGGGGTGAGATTGAAATATCAGCGGATCGTCGCCACGCTTGTCCGCCGGCATTTTTTCGCGCTCCGCAAGCAAATCGACGTTGTGCGGAAGACTCAGATCGTCCTTCTCGATCGCCGGGCCATGACCGAGGAGACACGCGCCGAAACGGCGCGCGAGGGTTGCTTTGCCAATGCCATCGGGGCCGGCCAGGAGGATAGTCTGGGGGATTCGGCTCCCGCTTACCATCTGATCGAGCACGCCTGCGGCGGTGGCGTTCCCGTAAAAGTTTTCAAACATGCGCGGTGCCGTTGGAAAGGGAATGGGCGGTCAACTGCGGCGCGACGGCGTCCCAAATGTCGGCGTGAATATGGTCGATCGGCTGCGAGGCGTCGAAACGGCGAATTCTCTTCGAGTCATTCAGGCAGAGGGACGCGTAGGCTTGATGAACGCGGTCATGAAACTCGGCGGCTTCGTCGTCGATGCGGGTTTCATCAGGCTGGGCAGCGGCGGCGCGCTCCGCATTCCGAGCGTGGGCGCGGGCGAGACCGGAGGCCCGGTCGATGTCGAGGTAGATGGTAAGATCGGGCGAAGTGGGGCCGCAGGCGAACCGGTGGAGTGCGTGAATGGTGTCGAGCGGCAAGCTGCGTCCAGCGCCCTGGTAGGCCAAAGTAGAGTCCGTGTAGCGGTCCGAGACCACCACCCGCCCGGCCGCGAGGGCGGGTCGAATCGATTCATCGACATTCTGCGCGCGGCACGCGAAGTAGAGCAGCAATTCGGCGCGACTGGAGAGTTCCTGATTAGCGCCGTCCAGAAGGATGCGGCGAATTTGCCTTCCGATCGGCGTCCCACCAGGCTCGGCCGTCTCCAGGACGTCGTAGCCTTCCCGGCGGAGCCGCTCAATGAGCAAGCCCATCTGCGTGGTCTTCCCACTGCCGTCCATGCCTTCAAAAGACAGGAACAGGCCGGGGCGGCGAGGGTCAGTCGTAGACAAAGTGCAGCACCTTCTTCAAATCTTCCCAAGCTTCCCGCTTGGCGTTTTGATTATACGGGCGCAGCAGATAGGAGGGGTGGTAGGTGACCATCACTGGAATGTCTCCCCATTTATGCCAGTTGCCGCGGAGCTTGGTGACGCCCTCTTTCGTGCCCAGAACGGCCTTGGCAGCGGTGGACCCAAGCGCGCAAATGGCTTTGGGTTTAATTGCAGAAAGCTGGCGGAAGAGGAACTGCCCGCATATCTCCATTTCGTCGGGCTGTGGAGCGCGGTTTTCGGGTGGACGGCATTTGACGACGTTGCAGATGTAGACGCCGGACCGATTGATAGCAAGGCCTTCCTTTGAAGCGGTGCCATCGATCATTTGCGTCAGCAATTGACCAGCGCGGCCCACGAATGGAAGTCCGCTTGCATCTTCATCGGCGCCTGGACCTTCTCCCACAAAGACCAGCGACGACTGTTCATTGCCGGATCCGAAGACGATTTTATTCCGGCCTTCGCATAGGCGGCATCGTTTGCAGTCGCCGATGTCGGTGCGAATCCGTTCAAGCGAATCGTTTTCAGGCGCTAACGGGATTAAATCAATCATTTTGGGCGACGGAGGCGGCGGTGGCTGGGGCACACGTGGCGTTCTGGGAGGCATCGGGGGAAGATCGTCGAAGGAGAGGATCGGCTCAGGTTCCGCAGAAGGCGATACAGGCGCCGTAAGTTGGCTGCCGCGCCGGTAGATGGATTTGATGCCGAGGTCTTGATAATACTGGAGGACGCGCCGAATGTCGTCAGGGCTCATGCTTTTATTATTGTGACGCGTGCAGAGCGAGGCGCAGCCGAAGGGCATAATCGAAAATCGTATGCGCGATTGCGCGTTTCGTAGCCCGGGCGACAGGGACCGTCTCCCCGGTCGACATTACGAGGGTCACTTCATTCAGATCCGACTCAAAGCCCGTGCCATCGACATTTACGAAATTGCCGACAATCATATCGGCTTTCTTGGACGACATCTTTCGGCGGGCCTCAGCGATCATATCGGTGGTTTCGGCGGCGAAGCCAATAAGCAGGCGGTCGCCTTTGCGGGAGCCGACCTCGGCGAGGATGTCAGGAGTGGGGTCGAGGTCGAGCGTCATTCGGGCGGCGGTTTTCTTAATCTTGTTTGCCGGCACGTTTGAAACGCAATAGTCGGCAACGGCGGCGGACTTGATAATGATGGTCGATTCATCCATTCGCCCGATAATCGCGTCGCGCATTTGATGGGCGGTGCGCACGTTGACGATTTCCACGCCGAAGGGCGGGGAGATGTGAACGGGTCCGCTTACAAGAACAACCTCCGCTCCTCGGGCGGCCGCGGCTTCGGCGAGCGCGTAACCCATCTTTCCGCTGGACCGGTTCGTAATATAACGCACGGGGTCGAGCGGTTCCTGCGTGGGACCGGCCGAGATCAGGACCACTTCGCCCGTCAAATCCTTCTTCTTGAGCAGGGCCGCCGCCACGACCGCCGCGATTTCCTCAGGATCGGCCAATCTTCCCGGGCCAACGGCGCCACAGGCAAGGTCTCCCGCATCCGGCCCGACAATCCGGTGACCACGGGCGCGAAGAACGGCGAGATTGGAGACGGTTGCCGGATGATTCCACATATTCGTGTTCATCGCCGGCGCGAGCACGATGGGTCCAGTGAACGCAAGATATAGGGTCGACAGAAAATCATCGGCCAACCCGTGAGCGAATTTGGCTAACAGATCCGCCGTGGCTGGAGCGACGACGAGCACGCTGTTTTCCTGGGCTACTTGAATGTGCTCGACGGAACTGGAAAGGATTTCTTCAGCGGAACGATTGCCGAAAAGATCCGTAATGACTTTCCGCCCGGTCAACGCAGCGAAAGTCAGGGGGGTGATGAACTCACCGCCGGCTCGCGTGAGGACCGTATTGACGTGCATATCGCGGCGCATAAGCAGCCGGGCAAGTTCAGCCGCCTTGTAGGCGGCGATACCGCCGCCTACGCCCAAGACGACATTCATAACAGAGAACCTCTATTTTGCGACCTTCCGCGCAGCCAGAGCGGCATCGCGGATGGGGTCTTCGTATTGCACGAGCCCGCGGCGAACTTCCTCTAGCGCCGTAACGGTCGGCTTCCGGGACGTGGTAGGCAGAAACGAACGGGCGCCGCCCTGGATCTGGCGCGCGCGCTTGGCCGCGACGATGATGTAGCGGTATGTGGACGATTCGGAATCGTCGGGGATGGAGTGGTGCGCGTTACGTGTAGTGTTGTCGGGCATGGTCTTTCTGCTGTCTATTTCTGGAAGGAAGCGAGAATTGGCTTCAGCGAGAATTCCATTCGTAAAAGGCGAGACCTTTCGGCGACGAAGATGGAGCGCAAGCGAGAGTAAGCTTCTTCCAGGTTGTCATTAACGATTACGAACTGATACCGGTGCACGTGCGAAACATCTTCCACTGCCTGGCGGAGCCGGCGTTGAATAGCAACCTCGTCCTCAGTGTTACGGGAGCGGAGGCGCCGTTCCAGTTCGGCGAAACTCGGCGGGGTCACGAAGATGTAAACAGCCTCGATACCCTTCTCCTGTAATTGTCGCGCACCCTGGACTTCGATGTCGAGGAGCAGATCCTGGCCCTGGCTCTCGGCCGCCGCGAGTTCGCCTCGGTTGGTGCCATATAAATTCGCCGAAAATTGAGCATGCTCCAGAAAACCGCCGGAATCGAGGTCCGTCTGGAACTGTTCGCGCGAGATGAAGTGGTAGTCCACGCCATCGATTTCACCGGGCCTTGGGCGGCGCGTTGTGCTGCTAACGGAGAACCGGATTGCGGGCACGTCTTCCAAAATACGACGGATGAGGACAGATTTCCCGGCGCCGGAGGGGCCCGAAATTACGAAAAGAGTGCTCATTCTAAATTGAGGGATTGCTCTCGAATCTTTTCGACATCAGCCTTGATACCGAGCGCAGTTTCCGTAATCGTCAGTCCCTGCTCGCCGATGCCGTTGGTTTTGGAGAGCATCGTATTGGTTTCCCGGTTCATTTCCTGGAGGAGGAAGTCGAGCTTCTTGCCGACTTCGCCGCCGGCATTCAGCAGTTTTTCAAGCTGTTCGGTGTGAATCTCAAGGCGGGCAATTTCCTCGCCGATGTCACTGCGATCGGCAAGTACGGCCGCTTCCTGGACCACGCGTTGGGGGTCGAGTTGGCTGCCGCTGAGAATCTCCGCCATTCGCTCGCGCATCTTCGCCTGAAACGCGGGCATAGCCCTTGAACGAATGTCACGGACTTTGGCTACCGCGGCGCGGATGTGTGCGTTGCGTTCAAGCAGTACGGCAAGAGTCTCGCGTCCCTCCCGCTCCCGGAAGATGTTGAGCTCTTGCACCGTATCTTCGGTGAGCTGACAGAGAAACTGCTCCATGCTCGATTCCGGATCACGATCGGTTCCAGGCCCGAGCATGCCCGGAAGTCGCAGCGCACCGCTGAGATCCGGTTCCGCAGAGATTCCGTGGCGTTCGGCCGAGGTTCTCCAGGCTGCGATATAGGCGTCGAGCATCGGTACATTCAGTTGCGCTTCGGAATCGTTCGAGTTTCGCTTGTAGGTCGCGCGGATCTCCAAATGGCCTCGCGAAACCAGGCGGCGAACGACGGCCCGGATCGAGTGCTCATAAGGGTCGAAATCTGGTGGTAAGTGAAAGTGGATGTCCAGCCCGCGGTGGTTGACACCCTTGATGCTGAGGACCACTTCGCCATCCGGCGACGAGCGGCGGAGGCGGGCATATCCGGTCATACTGCGAATGGCCATGTTGAGTTCCTATTATGGATTACCAGTTTCCAGGAATTGTAATTCATGAAGCCGCTGATAGATGCCGCCGGCGTTGACCAGTTCGTCGTGCCGGCCGGTTTCGACGATGCGGCCCCGGTCGAGAACGATGATTTTGTCGGCACGGCGGATCGTGGATAGACGGTGGGCGATAACAATGACGGTGCGTCCCTCAATGAGATTTGAAAGCGCCTTTTGCACCAGCGATTCGCTTTCGGTGTCTAAATGGGAGGTGGCCTCATCGAGGATGAGTATGGGGGCATTTTCGAGCAGCGCGCGGGCAATCGCAATACGTTGCCGCTGGCCGCCGGATAGCCGGGCCCCGCGTTCACCGATTATGGTTTGAAATCCATCGGGGAGTTGCTCAATGAACTCGAGCGCAAGTGAGTTAGCGGCTGCTTCGCGGATCTCCTCTTCGGCGGCGCCTGGGCGGCCGTAGCCGATGTTCGCGGCCAGGGTCGTGTTGAAAAGAAACGTATCCTGCGCGACGATGCTTATTTTGCTTCTGAGCGAGGCTATCTGGAAGTCGCGAACATCGGTGCCGTCAATGCGGACAGCGCCGCTGACGGGGTCATAAAAGCGCGGCAGCAAGGCGGCGAGGGTGGACTTGCCGGCGCCGCTGGGGCCAACCAGCGCAACGATTTGGCCGGCTTTTACTTCCAGCGTTATGCCGTCGAGGAGAAAGGACTCAGGCGCGTTTGGATAGCGGAACGAGACGTTTTCGAAAGTAATGGCATTCGTGAAACGGCGGAGTTCTTTTGCGTCCGGCTTTTCGGCGATCTGAATGTCACTGTCAAGATATTCGAAGACTTTCTGCGATGCGCCGAGAGCCTGTTGAAAGATATTGTGAATGCCGACGAGGCGTTTGACGGGCTCATAGAGCATCAACAGCGCGATGACGAAACTTGTGAATTCACCGGTAGTCATGCTGCCCTGGCTGATCTGTGTGCGGGCGTAGGTGACCAGGGAAACAATGGTGATGGCGCCGAGAAACTCAATCAGCGGCGATCCGATAGCTTGTTGCGCAACGTACTTCAGGTTGCTTCGTCGCAAGCGGAGCGCTGCCTCCCGAAATCGGTTCGATTCAAAGTGTTCGGCGCCGAACGATTTGACGACCTGGTGGCCGCTGATTGTCTCTTGCAGAATCTGATTGAGTTCAGCGGTATCATCCTGCGCCCGTCTTGTTGAACGGCGAATGCGACGGCCGAGTTTCGCTGTCGGCAGCATGACGATGGGGAGGACGGTGAGCGAAAAAAGAGCCAGTTTCCAATCGTTCTGCACGATGACGATGAGAAGGCCAATGGCAATGAAAGTCTGCCGCAGCCAATCGGCGAGGATGTGCGAAGTGGCCACTTGGATCTTGTCGATATCGCTCATGATGGACGACATCAATTGGCCGGTCGAGTTGGTGTCGAAGAACTGGGCGTCCTGGCGGAGCACGCGATCGAAAATGTGCTGCCGGAGGTCGGTTACGGCGTTGAGTCCGACGCGATTGATGAGGAGATTGCCGAAGTAGTCGGCCACTCCGCGGAGGAAGAAGGCAAAGAGTACGGCGGAAGCCGTCATGAGCCAGACATCCTGAATAAATGAGGGGACGATGTCGTTGAGGTTCAGCGTCCGGTTAACGAACGGAATGTCTATGAGTTTGACGACGGTCTCCGTGGACGCCGTATTGAGCGCGCGATCGAAAATTGGTTTGATGAGCAGCGCGATCAGGCCGTGAGCGGCGCCGGCGAAGGCCATTAATACAACGCTGGCGAGGAGCGAAGGCGTGTAGGGCCGTACATAACGGAAGACGCGCAGGAGTTCCTTCATGCGGTCACCCCCAGGGCTTCGATGGCTGTCCGGACATCCGCGGTGGGGATCCGGTCCATGGCGCCGTTGGCCACCAGCGTTTGGGCGTGAGCTCGCCACGGAGCCCAAATCACGGGATTCGACTCGCCGAAGAGAACAACCAATGGAATGTTGAACGCCGCGGCGATATGAGCGGGGCCACTATCGTTGCCGACGAAGAGGCTCGCCGACTGAATCAGGATGAGAGTGTCCCTGAGCGAATGATTGATTTGGGTGCGGAACTCGCTGAACCGCGACAGGTCATCCCCGGGGCCGCCAATGAAGACCGGTTCGAGGTGGTGCAGACCGCGGGCGATCTCGATGAAGCGTTCAGCCGGCCAGGACTTACTGGCAGCCGAGGCCAGCGGATGAATAACGGCATAAGGTTTGCCGGCCGGGATAACGGGAGCGTACAGCCGGGCGCGAGGAATTTCGATACGCTTTGCGCCGAGCCAGAACATCGCCGACGCCATGTGTTCGGCGGTGTGGACAGTCCGCTCTTCCCCCAGAATCTCCTGAGCGCGCGGGATGCGGAGATTATAGATTTGCCGCGTGCGGAAATGCCCGAATCCGGCTCGATAGCGGGCCGTCGATGCGAGTGTCAGCCACATGCTCCGCGAGCCGCCATGGAAATTGATGGTCAGCTTGGGATTCCACACCAGGGCCGCGGCCGGATGAGGTGGCAGAACTGCGTTGACTTCCGGGTTGCCGCGAAAAATGTCGGCGAATCGATCTTCCACCATCACGGCGACGCGGAGATCCGGGCGATGTTCCTTCAGGATGTGAATGGCCGGCGTCGTTAGGACGCAATCGCCCAGCGAGCGAAGGCGAATGATAAGCACCTTCGCTCCACTGGGCAATTTATCGAGCAAAGCTAGTCCTCGACGCGGGATTCGTCGACGAGCATCACGGGAATATCGTCGCGAACCGGATAGACCCGCTTACACTGCACGCATTTGAGTCCGCTGCCGTCGGACTTCAGATCGAGCGATGCTTTGCAAAGCGGGCAAACGAGAATTTCCAGCAGGTCCTGACTGATTGCCATAAAAGAAACTCCAGTTTACCGCCTATTGCGATAGTTCGGCGCGCGCTTTTGAAACGACGGCCAGGAACTGGCGGGAGCGTTCCTCGAAGACTTCGTATTTTCCATCCTTGATGGTCTGCGCGTCGATCAGTTCACTGCCGACGGCCACGGCTGCCGAACCCGCCTTCAGAAAGTCCGCGGCCGTGTCGAGATTGACGCCTCCAGTGGGTATCATTTCAATCTGCGGGAACGGCCCCTTCAGTGCCTTGATGTACTTTGCGCCGCCCATATTGGAGCAGGGAAACACCTTTACGAAATCGGCCCCGGCTTCCCATGCCGTGAGTACTTCCGTTGGGGTGAGCGATCCAGGGCAGATAATTTTCGAGTAGCGGTGCGCGACTTCGATCGTGCTCACCTTCAACGCGGGCGTGACCAGGAATTGAGCTCCGGCCAGGATACAGGCGCGGGCCGTCTCCGGGTCCAGTACTGTTCCGGCGCCCAGCACCATTTTGTCGCCGAGGGCGTCGGCCAGTTTCTCCAGCGCCTTGATCGCTCCAGGAACGGTCATTGTGACTTCCGCCGACCGGATGCCCCCGTTGTAGACGGCCTGCACCGCGAGAACGGCCGATTCGGCGGAGTTGGTACGTATGATGGGAACGATGCCAATGTCGAGAATGGCGGCACGAATTTGGGATTTAGTCATGAGTTTGTTTCTTTTAGTTTAATGAGCCGGACGGTGAAAGTCTTCGGCCGGACTCACCGGAAATGGAACCAAAGCCCCGCCACGCAGATCGCCAGCACCGAAGATAGCACCACTTCAGAACGCGACCCAAGCGCGTGACCCCACGAAAGAGTCAGGCCTTCGATTTTCTCCTGCGCGGCCGGCGTTGTCACTTTGGAGACGCCCACCATCAGCAGAACGCAGAAGAAGAAGACGATAACGCTGAAATTCAGGAAGCTGAAATCGACGACCGGGTTGAAGACGCCCAAGTCCATCTTCATCGCGTTGCGAAGGATATCCATGATGAACCGCGCCGCGCCGATACAGCCGCCAGTGATCAGCGTCACTATCGCCGCCGTGGGCGTCGCGCCTTTCCATAGAATTCCCGTGACGAATGTCGCCGTGATCGGTGCGCCAATGTACGCCTGCACGCTCTGCAAGTATTGATACACCTCGTTGTTCAGATTTCGGATGAAGGGAATCCAGAAAATGCTGATCGCAACGATGCCAATTGTCGACCATCGGCCAATGTTTACCAGTTGCCTCTCGGAAGCTTGCGGTCGAAGTTTCTTATAAACGTCCATCGTGATGAGCGTCGAACACGAGTTGAAAACAGAGCTGAGTGAAGACATTAATGCGGCCAGCAAGGCGGCAACCATGAGCCCCTTTAGGCCCGGCGGCATCAATCGCATTACCAGCAGCGGATATGCATTGTCGCCGGTGACTTCAGTGGGATAAATCGCCTTGGCAATCAGTCCGGGCAGGATGAGGATAAAGACCGGGAGAATCTTCAACGCAGCGCAAAAGAAAGCGCCTTTTCGCGCTTCGGCGACGTTCGTGGCCGCGAGTGTTTTTTGGACGATAACCTGGTCCGTACACCAATACCAGGTGCCGAGGATAAGCGTTCCGAAGATGGTGCCAGGCCATGGGTAGGCGCCGTCCGTGGCCGGCTTGATCATGTGAAAGTAGTCGGGCGGAAGGGTTGCCCGGAGACCTTCGAAGCCGCCGGCCTGGTCGAGACCTATTAACGTAATCACGATCGCCCCCAGAACCAACAAAACCGCCTGGAACACGTCGGTATAGATGACAGCCGCCAGTCCGCCGGTTACCGTATAAATGCCAGTCGCGACCACCAGCAAAATCGCCGAGGTCATGTAGTCCCAGCCAACGATTTCGCGGATCAGGATGCCGCCCGCGAACAGCGAAACGCTAATTTTCGTAAAGATATAGGCGACAATCGAGATTCCTGTCAAGTACCAGCGGCAGCCGGGCGAAAATCGCTTCTCTAAAAACTCCGGCATCGTGAAGACGCCGCTCTTTAAATAGTGCGGGACAAACAGCCACCCCAGCAGGAGCAAGCAAAAACTGGCCGACCACTCATAGCAGCCGACGGCCAAGCCCGTTGACGCGCCTGATCCGGCGAGGCCGATGAAATGTTCACTACTGATGTTGGTTGCGAACAGCGATGTGCCAACTGCGAACCATCCCACGTCCCGCCCGGCGAGAAAATAGCTAGAGGCTGTCCCCTCGCGGCGCGAATGGTAGAAGCCGATCGCAAAGACCAGCAGGAAGTAGACGACAATGATCGTCGAATCGAGCATGGGAGCTAGTGTACATTAGCTGTCATGTTTAGCAGACGCGCGTTCCTCTCCTCGATGGCCGCGCCACTTATGGCGCAGCGCCGCGCCCCCAATGTGGTTTTTATCCTTGCCGATGACTTGGGCTACGGAGACGTTGGCTGTTATGGGCAAAAGGAGATCCAGACCCCGAATTTGGACCGTATGGCGGCCGAAGGCACGCGCTTCACTGACGCTTACGCCGGTTGCACCGTCTGCGCTCCGTCGCGTTGCGCGTTGATGACCGGTTACCACACAGGCCATTCCCGTATCCGCGGCAATCGCCGCAACGAGGAGTTGCTTCGCGCCGAGGACTTCACCATTTCCGAGATGTTCAAAAAGGCCGGTTACACAACCGCGATGTTCGGCAAATGGGGCATTGGCGGTCTCGGCTTTCCGGGTTATCCGACGAAGAAGGGTTGGGACGAGTGGTACGGATTCTTCTCCCAACTCCACGCGCATACCTATTATCCGGAGCATTTGTTAGATGGCGAGCATGAGGACCTGGTGCGCGGTAACTGGGGCGTCGCTAAGAAAGGGTACGCCCCGGACCTCTTCCTTGCCCGTGCTTTGCAATTTCTCGACAAGAACAAAGAGAAGCCGTTCCTGCTTTATTTCGCCAGCACGATTCCGCACGCCAACAATGAACTCGGCCGCGACACGGGCGATGGTATCGAGGTTCCCGAAGATGCGCCCTATTCCGGCAAAGAGTGGCCCAAGCTCGAACGCAAATTCGCCGCGACGGTGACCCGGCTCGACCGCGACATTGGCCGCATATTGGAAAAGCTAAAAGCTCTCGGGCTGGACAACAACACGCTCGTACTTTTCTCGAGCGACAACGGGCCGCATAAAGAGGGAGGGCACGACCCCAACTTCTTCCACTCCAGCGGACCGTTGCGGGGTACAAAGCGCGATTTGACCGACGGCGGCATCCGCGTTCCATTTATCGTTCGATGGCCCGGCGCTGTCCCGGCAGGCCGTGTGAACAACCATCCGTTCGCTTTCTGGGACATGATGCCGACCCTTGCGGAGGCGATCGGCGCTCAAGCGCCCAGCGGGATTGACGGCATCAGCATGTACCCCGCGTTGCTCGGTAAACCGGCCAAGGCCCATGACTATCTTTATTGGGAGTTCCACGAAGGCGGCTTCTCTCAGGCCATCCGTGCCGGCGACTGGAAGCTCATCAAGTCCAAAAGAATGACGACGCTCTTTAACCTGAAGGATGACATCAATGAGTCGAAAGATTTGAGTACCGCCAATCCGGAAGTCTTGCAGAGGCTTTCTAAAATGATGGCTACCGCGCGGACGGACTCGCCGGACTTCCCAGTAGCGTAATCTTTTCGTTTCGCAAATAACCGTATCGATTCACCCAAACGCCGTGTGGCGATGCGGCCCGTCCCGCGGCGAGACGTTGTTTGAAATCGCTCACCGGACCGTAGCCATGAATAAACGCGAATACCGGCGTGGCGCCCGCCGCCCTTTGTGCCTCCCGGATCTTGCGGAGCTGCGCTTCAATTCCGACGGGATGAGGCTCATCCGGTTCCGGGTACCGAAAGTCCGCCAGCCGCGTTGCAAATGGCGGATCCTGAATCTCCAGCCACTGGCTCAGCGCCTTCACCAGTAACTCCTCATTGAGCCCGGGATTTGCCTTCATCAACGCGTCTCCGTAGAAACGAAAGATCACCGGCCAATGCATCGTGTAGAGCTTACAATGGATGGCCGTTGCGTACTTCGCCAGGGCGGAGAACTGCATGCCGCTAACCGTGGAAAAGGGAGGCGGAAATGTGCCGAATGTCAGCGCGATCCGCGATGGAATGGTCTCCCGGAGACGCATCGCCAACTCGCTTACCAGCGCCCCTTTAAACCGCAGCCAATCCAGAATGCCAGGACTGTCGATCAAGCCGGAAAGCAACGCATTGCGACCCCCGTCGAGATGTAGAAAACGTTCCAAATGGGTATTTGTCAGTCCTCCGTGCAGCAGGTTATACAACTCCAGTACGGACTGCTGCATGCGGCTGAAATCGAAGCCCATTCGCGCGGCCACTTGTGAACAGTGCGGGCCAAAGTCAAGGAACACATCGTCCAGGAAATACGGCGGGTACTCCGGCCAGTCGTAGCGAATCCCATCAATGTCCGGGTAGGCGCGAAGGATGTCGCGGGTCAGCGCGACAGTGTAATCGATGATGTGCGGGCTGGCGAGCGACCCATTGTTCGCCAGGCGGCGCGACGGGACAAGGCCATTGGGGAGCCGCGGCTTGTCGTCTTCCAACGGTCCCCCGAACTGGACGCGATAACCCGGCGGAATGGCGGCCTGGACCTGCAAATAGGTCTGTATGTGGCGTGACTGCGCGGCGCGGATAAAGGCCTTGATCACCCCTCCTTCTCGCATCGTCAAATTGGTTGTGGGAGCGGGCTGATAGCGTAAGCCGTTGTAGAGCCTCTTGTCGGGTTCAAAACTAGGCGCGGTTTTGACGAAAAGTTCGCGCTTGCCCCAAAGCGGGCGGTCCAACAATCGCACGGATCCGGCCCCTGCGTCCATGGGTGGTTCGCGGCTGCCGGACTTTTCATCTGATGGCTCCATTACGTACGGTGATGTCGCGATCATGTCGACCTTCGCCGCGGACAGCCGTTCGACGACACTCTCAACACCTTCGTTTTGGAAGAATTCGGGGAGTACGGTTACGCCGGTTTTCATTTCATCAAGGATACTGGTAAGAACGATGGCAGTTGTATTGAGTTGCTCCGCGGTGAGCAAGCGCTACGGCGCGAAACCGCTTTTTGAGAATTTGACCATGGCCCTGCACGACGGGCAGCGGATTGGTTTGACGGGCCCGAATGGCAGCGGAAAATCGACGCTGATGCGGATCATGGCGGCTACCGATGTGCCGGACGACGGACTGCGCACGGTACGGAAACAGGCCATTGTGGCCTATGTGCCGCAGGACTCGGTATTCGAACCCGGCCAGACCGTACGATCCGTCCTGAATTCCGCGCTGGCCGGCCTTCCGCTGACGGAAGAGGAGCGAACTCTCCGCATCGAAATGGAAGCCAGCCGCGCCGGCCTCCGGGAGTTTGACGTTGAAGCCGCCACGCTATCAGGCGGCTGGCGCAAACGCCTGGCGATCGTGTGTGCCCTGGTTCGCTATCCGCACGCGGTGCTGCTCGACGAACCCACGAACCATCTGGATATCGATGGCATCCTCTGGCTCGAACGGCTTCTCGTCCAGGCGGAATTCGCATCGCTCTTCATCAGCCACGACCGCTACTTCCTGGAGCGTGTCGCCACCCATACCGCGGAAATCAACCCAGCCTACCCCGACGGCATTTTCCAAGCTGAAGGCAACTACAGCAAGTTTATCGAGCACCGCGAAGATTTCCTGATTGCCCAGCAAAAACTCCAGGATTCGCTCCAAACAAAGGTTAAGCGCGAGGTGGAATGGCTCCGGCGCGGACCCAAAGCGCGCACCACGAAATCGAAGGCCCGTATCGATTCGGCTCATCGCCTGATCGGCGAGCTAAGCGAAGTAGCGTCGCGAAACAAGACGTCAACAGCATCAATCACTCTTAGCGCTTCAGAGCGCAAAACGAAGCGCCTGATTCAAGTCGAAGGCCTCGCCGCCGCACCCGGCGGGGTGACACTCTTCAAGGACCTGGATCTGATCCTCTCCGCCGGAACCAAGCTGGGCCTGGTCGGCGGCAACGGCTCCGGTAAATCTACCCTCCTGCGAATTCTCGAAGGCCGCATGGAGCCGCAGGCGGGAAGGGTGCAGCGCGCCGACGCGCTCCGCGTCGTAACGCTCGACCAAAACCGCCAATTACCGGACGAGAACGCCACGCTGAAACAGGCCCTCTGCCCCGACGGCGATTCCGTCATCTTCGACGGCCAAACTGTCCACGTCGCCGGCTGGGCGCGGCGATTCCTGTTCACCAACGAACAGCTCGTCCAGCCCGTGCGCCAACTCTCCGGCGGCGAGCGAGCCCGCGTCCTCCTCGCGAACATCATGCTCCAGCCCGCCGATGTCTTGTTCCTCGACGAACCAACCAACGACCTCGACATTCCAACTCTCGAAGTCCTGGAAGAAAGTCTGCTCGATTTCCCCGGTGCGCTGGTCCTGGTCACCCACGACCGCTATCTCCTTGACCGCGTCGCCACCACTGTCGTGGCCCTGGAAGGCGACGGCCGCTGGGGTCTCTTCGCCGAGTACAGTCAATGGGAGCAGGAGCGAGCCGAGCGCCGTTCCCCAGCACCGCAAAAAAAGGAATTAGCGGAACCACCCCAGCCCGCGCCGGCCGCTAAAAAGAAGCTCTCCTACATGGAACAGCGCGAATGGGACGCCATGGAGCAGCAGATTATGGAAGCAGAGGACGAACTGGCGAACTCAAAATCCGCCCTCGACGATCCAGCCGTCTTCAGCGATCACACCAAGGTCCAGGACGCCACGATTCGCATGGAAACGGCGCAGCACCGCGTCGAAGCCTTGTACGCCCGCTGGGCGGAGTTGGAAAGCAAGGTGGGCTGAGAGTAAACTCTCGTTCATGGTTCCCATCAACCGCCGCGAGTTCGGAGCAATGTTTGCCGCGGCCGCGTCCATTCCTGAGAAGACCGTCGTGCTGACCTTCGACGACGCCGTCAAATCGCATCGCACGATCGTCGGTCCGCTGCTCAACAAACTCGGCTTTAACGCGACGTTCTTCATTACTCATCGATGGATGGAGGAGAAGAAACACTTTCTCTCCTGGCAGGATGTGGCCGAACTGCACGGCATGGGCTTTGAAATTGGCAACCACTCCTGGACGCACGGAGACTTTTCGACACCCCGCACGGCCTCCCGCCTGGCCGGCGATTTGGCGCTAGTCGATTACGAACTGGCGCGGGTCAAAGTCCCGAAGCCCGTCAGCTTCGCCTGGTCCGGCAACTCCTTCGGTCCCGAAGCATTGGAGGTTCTCCGCGATTGCGGAATCAAATACGCTCGCCGCGGCGGCCAGCCCGAAGTTGAGTACGGCCGGATGGTCCTCGGGCCCGCCTTCGATCCCGCCAAACACCACCCGCTCCTTATCCCCACCACCGGCGATGCCTACCCCGATTGGACCTTCGAGCACTTCCAGAAGGTCATCAACTCCGCCCGCCCCGGCCAATTGGTAGTCCTGCAATTTCACGGCGTGCCGGACGTAATCCATCCTTGGGTGCACACGCCCGCCGATGCTTTCGCGCGCTACATGGAGCACTTGAAAACCGCTGGCTACCGCGCATTGGCTTTGAAAGACGTGGCCCCCTACCTGGGTCCCGCGCCCGATGATCCGACGCTGAAAATGCGTTACAAGCCCAAGGATGGGAAGTTGCCGCAGCCCGTGGAAGTCGAAGCCACGCAACAGGATCTGCCCTATTGGCGCGGCGTCATGCGTCAACACAGCTATTCGCCAGTTGAAGTGTCAAAGGTCACGGGCGTGCCTGAAGCGCCGGTTGAAACGGAGCGCGTAATCGGCCCCAGGCTTCTCCCGTATCCCGGCGGCCGCCACATGCGGATCGGTTTTCTCGAAGGCGCCGTCAATCCGATGCGCGGCACCAAGGCATCCGTATTTCTCCCGTGGGCCGGCGCTGGCTACATCGTCGTGGATATTCCGGAAGCCATCATCGCCGATGGAAAAATCGAGTTCCTTGGGCATACCCACATCCCGACAAAATGGGACGAGAAGAACATTCCGATTACCAACTGGGATTGGGTTCGTAACGCCGATGGGTCCCTGTCATCCGAGTGGACGCTGCCCGATAAAGTCGTAATCGGCGCATCGGTTCGCCTCAATGGGCAGGTCGTCTATATGGAGTGTTGGATTCGCAATGGGTCGGAGGAGATTTTGAGAAATATGCGCGCGCAGGTTTGCGTGATGTTCAAAGGGGCTCCGGCATTTGCCGCGCAGACAAATAGCAACAAGACTCTCGAAATGCCACGCGCCGTCGTTCGATCCGCCGATAGCCGGCGTTGGATTGCCACGGAATGGGAAGATTGCCAGCGCGTCTGGGGCAACGAACGCTGCCCCTGTATGCACTCCGATCCCAAGTTTCCCGACTGCCAGCCCGGCGAGACAGTTCGCCGCAAAGGGCGCCTATGGTTTGGAACCGGAGCCGTGGACTAGGGCATTATCTGCACGGTGATGCTGGACGCCGCGTCCCGCTGCCGGAACACGCGATGAACTGCCTTCTGGAAATCTCCCTCGCGCGCCTCGTTGATGTTCATGAATTTCTGGGGATTGCGGTCCACCAGCGGAAACCACGAACTCTGAACCTGAATCATGATGCGGTGCCCGCGGCGAAACGTGTGGAAAATATCGTTCATCCCATACTCGACTTTCGTCACTTGCCCCGGCGCAAATGGTTCCGGCTTCGAAAAACTATTGCGAAATTTACCGCGAAAGACTTCGCCGCGAATCAACATCTGAAAGCCCGCCAGGGGCGGGGGTGGACGCACTTTCGACTTGGGATCGACTTCTGGAACCGGGATGTTGTCCGGCAAAACGTCAATCAGTTTCACGATCCAATCCGCGTCCGTCCCGGTTGTTGACACGAATAGGGAATTCAAAACGGGACCGGCGAACGTCACGTCCTCCTCCAGAACTTCGGACTCATAAACCAATACATCCGGGCGCGACGCGGCAAAACGTTGATCGTCCACCATGTGTTCCCGGGTCATCCCGATCGCAATATCGCCGACGACCGGTACCGGCTTTGCAGGGTCACTTGTAAATTCGTCGGATCCCGATCCGGCGTTCGGCGCCTGCCAGGACAGCTTCCCATTCGCCGTTAGATACAGACTTCGCGCCTTTGTTTCCGCCGGCGGCCACGATTCAAATTTTCGCCACTGATTCGTCCCGGTCTCGAAAACTTGCGCTTTCGGGAACTTACCGTCTCCCTTGCCCTTCAAATAGTATTCGAAGAATGGCGTTTCGATGTTCTTGCCGTAGTCCTTACTCGTTTTCGCGTCGAATTTAATATGGCCGAGACGATCGCCATCGTCCCGAGCCCACTGGCCGTGTCGCCACGGACCCATGACGAGCAAGTTCGTCGTCGACTCGCTCTGCTTCGCCACATTTTTGAACACTTGGAGCGCCCCGTACAAGTTCTCCGCATCGAACCACCCGCCAACCGTCATCACCGCCGGTTTAATGGCTTTCAAATGCGGACGCAAGTTGCGCGACTGCCAGAACTCGTCGTAGGTGTCATGCCGCATCATGTCATTCCAAAACGACACTGTATTTTTAAAATGAAGCTCATTGGCGGTAAACAGCGGCCCCATTTGCAGGAAAAATTTATAGCCGTCGGGAGTGCCGTACTCAAACTTGGGACGGTCCTTCGGCGGCGCCACCGGTTCGGGCCGCGGTTTGCCAAATCCAGCCAGGAAATTGAAGCTGTGTGGCAAATAAAGCGCTCCGTTTCGATGGAAATCGTCTCCTGTGAACCAGTCCGTGATCGGCGCTTGCGGCGACGCGCAAACATGGGCCGGATGAGCGTCAATCATTCCCGCGGCGGTATAGAAACCCGGATAGGAGATGCCGTAAGTGCAGACTTTGCCGTTGTTGTTCGGAAGGTTCTTCACCAGCCAATCAATCGTGTCGTAGGTGTCGCTGCTCTCGTCCACATCCTGCGGCGAGCGCTTCACCGGGCGATGCGGCGTCATGTTAATGAACTCGCCCTCGCTCATGTTCCGGCCGCGCACATCCTGGTAAACGAAGATGTACTTCAGCTTGGCCAGTTCCTTATTGGGCCCTAGGTCTTCCTTGTACAGATCGACTCCGTACGGCGCCACGCTATACGGAGTCCGGCTCATCAGGATCGGCCATTTTTGCGATTGATCCTTCGGGATATAGACCGAAGTGAACAGCCGCTTCCCGTCGCGTGCGGCGATCCGGTATTCGTACTTGGTGAACTGTTCGCGAATCGTTTTTTCGCCTTGCGCGAACAGCGCGATGGAGAGAAATAGAAACAGGCGCATGGTTAGCTCTCAAACTGCCGGCGAAATGCGGCGAATTGTTCTTTCAGTTCGTGCAACTCGGCTTCCAACGTGTTGAAGCGGATCTCCAGATCTTCGGTGCGCGCGGCCTTGTGAACCGCCGGCGCCGCTAAGTCGGCTAGCGATTCCGCGCTTACCGGTCCACCTGCTAAATGCATCCAACGCGGTTCCCGCTGGCCCGGTTGACGGCCAAGAAATACGGTCAAAGGCTCCGCACGCTCACTCATTTTTCTGAGTGAATTCTCGACGGCGTCCAGATCGTCAAACGCGTACATTCTCTGTGTCCGGTCGCGCAGTTCATTCAGCGTTTGCGGTCCGCGCAACAGGAGCACGCAGATCAGGGCAAGCTCCCGATTGTTCAGGTTGATCTTGAAAGAAACGCGATGAGCGTACTTTGGCACGCGAGAGTCAAAACGAGCCTCGGCGAGTTCGCGGTCCTCCAACTCGCGCAGGCCATCCCGCACCGTGTCTTCGTCGTAATCGGTAACCGGTTCCCGATTCGTTTTCTGATTGCACGCCGTCATCAGACTATTGATCGAAAGCGGATAGTAGTCTGGCGTAGTCATGTCCTTCTCAATCAGACTGCCCAACACGCGTTGTTCAAGCGGGCTTAGTGGCGGATTCACTCTTCCAGTTTATCCACGGCGGCCATTACCTGTTCATTCACGAGCAATCGGAAGATGTCGGGGCGCGCATAATGTCCCGTCACGTCGAGATCGAATTTCCCTTCCAGGGTTTTCGAAACATCCAAATCTGCAAACAACAATCCCTCACAATCGCGCAACGGTCCGGCCACGATCTGACCGAATGGATCGACAATTACTGAACCGCCAGCGATTGCTCCCCAATCTCCGCCAGCCGAATACTGCACCGCCGACAACACAAAGCATCTTCCCTCCATCGCTATATGGCGCATGCTTGGCAGCCACGTGTCGCGTTCGTCGACCGTCGGCGCACAATAGAGCTGAACCCCGTGCGCGTACATCGCCAGCCGCAGTTGGGGCATGTAGTTCTCCCAACAGATTGCGGCTCCCAATCGTCCCCATGGCGTTTCGACTGGCCGAAGCGTACTCCCGTCGCCGAACCCCCAAATCAGCCGTTCCGTTCCTGTCGGCATTACCTTGCGATGTTTCCCCGCCAAACTTCCATCGGGCGAATGGTACGTGACGGTGCAATACAGCGTGCCGCCATCCCGCTCGATTACGCCGCCAACCAACCACAGTCCCGTGTCCCGTGCGATCGTGCCCACCTCCCCGAAATCCGTCAACGCCCCCTCGGCGTATCGCCTGAATTGTGCCCGTCCCTCATCGCTGCGCTGGCCCACGCGCGCCCCGAAATCCATCCCCTTTGGATAACCGCCGATCAACGCCTCGGGGAAAACCAGCAATTCCGCGCCACGGGCGCGAGCCTGTCTCGCAAACTCATGAAGTCTAGCCAACGTCGCCGCGGTATCCCACGGAACGCTTCCTAGTTGAAGAACGGCTGCACGTAGCATAATAACCAGTTTGGAGCAAAAGAAACGTCCGCTTAAAACGCTGGAACGCGTGATCTCAAAAGCTGGCCTTGGATCCCGGACAGATGCCCGTGGCTGGATCCATGCCGGCAAGGTGCAGGTCAATGGCCGGGTTGTTGAGAATCCAGACCAATGGGTGGATATGGAGCGTGATCGCGTCACTTTCGACGGCAAGCCGCTGGAACGCCAGGATCGCATCTACATCCTGCTCTATAAACCCACCGGCTACATTACGACGTACAAGGATCCTGAAGGCCGCCCCACCGTCTACGACTTGCTGAAGGACATCGATACTTTCATCGTTCCCGTTGGCCGTCTCGACCTCGACACCTCCGGACTGCTGCTTCTCACCAACGACACCCAGTTCGCCGAACGGATCATGAACCCGGAGTTCCACGTACCTAAAAGCTATTTGGTGAAAGCCTCGATGATCCTCACCGACGAGCAGCTTCAACAACTTCGCCGCGGCGTCGAACTGTCCGACGGTCCGACACGCGCCGCCAAAGTCACTCGTCTCCGCGATTCCGGAAAATACACGCATCTCGAAATCACGCTCACCGAAGGCCGCAACCGCCAGGTTCGCCGCATGATCGAAGCGATTGGCGCCCGGGTTATGAAGCTGGTCCGTGTCCGCATTGGCGACATCGCTATCGGTGATTTGCCGATCGGCACATGGCGCTTACTGACCCGCCAGGAACTGACCAAACTGCGCCAGTGAGCTAGTAAGCGCGAGCTTCGATGTATCGCTTCAGCGAATTAAGGCGCTTCTGCGTTTCTAGCCGAAAGACAAGTTTCAAAAGCGGGTCGAGAAGGAATTGGAGCCACCTTGGCTGCGTCGTAATCCGAAGCTTGTAAACCACCCGGCTTCCGGCGCCCGCGTTTGAATGCCGGATGCTCGCCGCAAAATCGGCGAGGAACCATGGGCCGCGTTTCATCCGGACAGCGGCCACCCTCGGCCGGTCGAAACTGACGTACACGGTCTCTATTCCAACTCTTCCGAAAATCGTTCGGCCCACGCACAGAGTGCTCACTCCGACGGCGGCTGCCGCCACTCCTTCGTCGATGATGCGCGCGTCGCTGAGGAGCGTGTCCCATTGGAGCCGGATACCGTAGTCGTGAATGACATCGAAGACGTCCTGGCAGGGAGCGTTGATGTCGACACTGCACTCGAGCGCTACTCCATGCTCCATAGTTATCGCAGCCCTTCGACTACCCGCCGCATGTTGGCGCCATGCTGCTTTCGCAGCAATTCCACTCTCTTTACATAAGTCGATTCAAACGACCGCCGCGGCACCGCGAGCTTTTTCTGCATCTCCGGTTCCCGCAACAGTTTTTGCGATGACGTTGGCATTCTGGATACCGAGTCGTCGAAAACTCGCGACGACGCCTCCCGGAATCCTGCGATCGCGCGAAAATATCCGGACTGGCCAGGCACCTTCTTACATCCGCGAACCATCGCCTCCAGGGCCTCCACCTTCTCTTCGGCTTTCAATAACTTGGTCGTCGCCAACTGTGCCCCATACTCGTCCAAGAACGGTCCCAGCGGAAGCATCAACTCGGCCGCGCGCCGCAGGGGCTTCACGGCTCGCAATGGATAGTGCCGATGCCCTTCGCTCGCAAGCATTTCTTTATACAAGCTTCCGGGGAACTGGAAGACTCCCCCATACCCCGCCACATTCTCTTGCGCGAGCCGTTCAAACTGGAGAGCGCTCGCCGAACGCGCGGAAGGACCAGTCCAAAAACTGATTCCCTGGTTCAGATCGCCCAGGTTATGTATAACGCTCATCGCCATGCGCATCGTATCGAGTTCGCGTCCGGGAGTCATGCACACATCCACAAACGCTCGCGCCTCGCGGAGCAACTCCACATGTATCGCCGCGTGGCTCAGCGCGGCAAACTCCTCATCCCCCAGAGCCATGAATCGCCCGAGCGCCCCGGCCATCACGCTCAGCCACTCCCCGTCGTGCCCGCTCACAATTCCATGTGGCCCACAATCGATCGTTCGGAGCGAGCAGCCCTGCAACGTCCATCTGTGCATTGCCTGGCCAAGTTGGAACATGGCGCGCAGGGTCTCCGCGTCGCGAGTCTCCCGCCAAAGCAATCCTCGAATCTTGCTGTCCACGTCGGTAGGAACATACGTTGCCACGGTGCTGTGATGCGACGCCAGGCACAGGGCGAAGTACCGCAGCAGTCCGTCCTGGTCCCTCAGCGACGGGTCCGCGCGAACGGCGCCTAAAATGTGCAGGAACCCTTCCGGCGCCGCTGCCTCCGACATGGATGGCTCCCGCGGTAGACGTTCGAGGAGGAATGGGGCGGTATTCCAAATCAGTTCCAACAGGCCCGCAGGGGAAATGTAGTGGTCCCAGACGACCGGTTGCGTTTCTTCCAAACTTCAATCGTATCAACGAAAGGCTACGCTCGGATCTCTATTGCGCGCACCGTATTCTCCAATTGATTTCAGACGTGTGCGCACTTTGTTTGATCGGATTTTGCGGCCGAGATTATTTCCAGGTAGTTGCGCAGGTGCGTTTGGGGAGCGAATGCCGATAGATCCGCCATCACGGGACGTTCTTCGCCCAACATCCTCCTAAGTTCATCCACATCGCGGAACACGCGTCCGCCACCGGTTTGCGCCACGAGTTCCGGTAATGCTCCATGCGGCGTGACATACACCGGCGTTTGCTGTTGCAGCGACTCCAGTACCACCAGCCCAAACGTCTCGTGGCAGACTGACGGCACAATCGTCGCTCGCGCCTGGCGGTAGAGCGCCGGGAGTTCCGCGAATGGGACGCGGCCAAGGAACTCTATGTTCGGGGCGCCGCCCGCCATGGCTCGCAGTTCGGCTTCCGCCTCGCCGGCGCCGGCGATTTTCAAGGGCAGGCCATTCTCTTTAAACAATGGCAGCACGGTGTGGATTCCTTTCGCTCGTTCCAGCCGCGAGACGATGAGGTAATATTTCCCGCGCTCCATCGCGGGCGCCGGCTGAGAGGGAAGGAAGTGCGGCAGGACAAGCATCGGTAAATCAGGAAGGTATGTCCCCACCATCTGCTTAACGAATGGACTTGGCGCCAAAAATAGATCGATGTTTTCCAGTCCGCCCGTGATCACGCCCTTTTTTCGCCAGAACTGCGGCGGACGGCCCCGGTTCATCGTGCAACTGTAGCAAGTTCGCTTTGTGCAAATCTCCTCGCCGTTTCGGACCAGCACGTGCGACGGGCAGATAAGCCAATATTCGTGCAGCGTCATTAGGCGGAGTCCACTTCCCCATCGGAATGCGGCCGGAGCGCCCAGCAGTGACGCGTTGTGCCAGTGCGTGACGTCGAAGCCCCGTTGCAGAATCCGCTCTAGCGCACTCGCGTGCAGCCAGTCGCGACCGGTACAATGCGCTGTCAGCGGCGCCGCCTTTCCAAATGGCGACCGAAGCGTGTGTACCACTACTCTCTTGTCCAGCGGAAACGGCGAAGGGGAGACCGCACCCTGCAGCAAGTGGAACGAGTCCGCACAGTGAACGACCTCGACTTCATGCCCAGCGCCGGCCAGCAGGTTTGCCAGGGACGCCATGAAGATGGCATCCCCGCCGAAGTGCATCGGCGGGAAAAACGTGTTCAATAGGCAGAAACGCATGAAAGGGTCTCTGTTATTCTAAGAGAAGATTGAACCTGCTTGCCAGAACAAAACGTCACGCCCGGCTGACCCTGCGAAACTACGGTCTCGGCGAGCGGCTCGGAGATCGCCCGTCCCCGCCGTTCTTGATCCTGTTCATCAATTCGATTTGTAACCAGACCTGCGAACACTGTTTTTATTGGAGAAACCTCAATCGCAAGGATGATCTCACGGTCGATGAACTGCTCGCGCTTTCGAAGGAATTGGGCACGATTGAGAACCTGAACCTCTCCGGTGGGGAGCCGTTCCTGCGGAAGGAGTTTGGCGAAATTTGCCGGTTTTTTATTCGCAACAATGGCGTTCGCCAAATCTATGTGCCCACGAATGGCACTTTTACAGACCGAACGATTGCCGCCTTGGAAGAGGTGCTTAAGGAACCGTCACTGGAGTTGTTCGCCGTCGAATTGTCCCTGGATGGCATGGCCGAGTACCACGACCGCTTTCGTGGCATGAAGAATGCATTTGCCCGCTCCATGGAGACTTACAAGGCGCTCGCGGAATTGCAGAAGCGTGACTCGCGGATCCGCATCCACGCAATTTCCACGGCGACGTCGGAGAATATGGGCGAGATCGGCGAATTGACGAACTACCTCTTCGAGAACTGCCCGGCAATGGATCACCACAATCTGGCATTGATTCGGGGTGATCGTAAAAACCCTTCTCTGCAGGGGCCAACGCTCGATAGCTACCGGGAACTGTACCGCTATGTCCAGTCGGTCTGGGCTCTCCGCGAGGAGCGCCGCTTCGGCAGTATCGTGGAGCCAATGTTGCAATGGGCGAAAACGAAAACCGCAATTGAACAGCGGCAGGTTGTCCCGTGCCGGGCAGGTCGCCTAAGCGCGGTGGTTTACGCCAATGGCGACGTTAGCTTTTGTGAGACCCATGCGCCGCTCGGGAATCTCCGCCAAAACACCTTTACTGAATTATGGAATTCGGCCGAGGCGGACAAACTGCGGGAATCCATTGACGCAAAGGCTTGCTGGTGCACCAACGAAGTTTTCCTCTGGCCCAGCATCGTCTTCCAACCAACGCAACTGGCCCGCGCGATGGCCATGTCGAAGCCTTGGAAAAAGGCGGATCCAGTCGAAAAACCGCTAACCCCGCGCCCGGCCAACGACTTGATCAACATTAGTTAGTTTGTCCGGTTTCTTCGCAGTTGCGGTCGATTACGGCACTGACATCGCGGAACGGATCAGCCGAGGCGGTGCATTCCCCACCGTCATAAAAATTCAAGTCAAACCGCACCGATCGCAACTGTAGTCTGCCTTCCCAGCATCAGCGCTCCGGAATGCAGCTAAATTACGCCTAGAGTATAAATCTATCCGCGCAACATCCAGCGCGGACCAATCCATCTCATCATGGGCCAACGTCGTATCGCCCGGTAGCATCTCAGCATAGCTTGTGCCGGTGATCCGAGTTGCGGCGCATACAACGGCGCCGCCTCCGTCCGCGCGCCCGCCCACAGCGCCAGGCGTGCCACTCGCTCCCCTTCCGCGGCGCTTCGCAATCGAATCCGATACGGAAGCAAATCGCTGCGTCGCCAAGCGACATATTTTGCTTGCCATCGGCGTGGCAGCCACCCCACGCCCCACAAATGAACATGAGGTTCCGGAAGCGGCGCCCACCGGTTATTGCTCGTCAATAGTAACGACTCCCCCACTCTGCGCATTTCCCTCAGTGCCAATTCGGCATCCCGAAGATGCTCCAAAGTGTCGAATGACACAACGCGAAATCCTGAATCGGACGCAAATGGCAGATGCTCCGCGTTTGCGCAAACGAGAGTTCCGGACACCCCCGCCTCCCGCAAACGCAGCCGGCCCAACACCAGCCACCGGAATGCAACATCCACGCCCACTCCGCCGCCTGCGGCAATGAGCGCCGCCCCGGTGGAACAACCCACATCCAATACTGGTCCGGCTTCGCCATAAGCCAACATCGATCGAGCAATCTCTACTTCCGCCAATGCCCGCGCCGTCCACGAGACAGCCAAATCCGCCGGATCGTCGGGCGTGATCGAGTAGTAGTGCCGTACGGCCTCGGCGAAACCCATCCTTCGGGTGGCCGCTTCCAGGGCCACTCCCTTCGCGCGGTCCGCTTCAATGTCAATGTAAGGGTCCGCAAATAGCCGGAAATCTGGGATACCGCATATTACCGGAAATTCCAGCGAGCAAGGCGTGCAAGTAAAGTCGCCCAATTCGCCCTTACACCGCGGACACACGAACTCCATACTCAGTCCGTATCCCCACAACTCGCCCCTGCGCCGAACAAATACCCCGCCATCTCGCCGGTCGCCCACGCCCCGTAGTAGACGATCAACAATGGAGAAACAGCGAAGAATCGCCCCGCTACTCCATTTGCCACTGCCAACCGCAGGCCCCGCCAATACAACAGCGCCGTCACAAACACCAAGACCGCCGAATGCGGCTTCCCGCAACGCGCTCCGTAGCAGCGTCCATGCCGATAACGTAACGATACGTACTCGATCAGCGCGCGTTGTTGTGCCTGCGTTACCACCGCTTCCGGCGCATACCAGAAGGGCCCGCGCTTACCTCGCAATACGACGTTGAACTCCGCCTCCCAGAACCCGTCACACCAATCCGTTGCTAAGGCCATCAGATCTTCGCGGCGGTAGAGGGCGTTGTTACCGGGCAAATGGGCACTATAACCTGCTTGCCCCGGAGGTAGAAAAGCGGTGTATCGTGTGAAGTAATGCGCCCATCCCAGCCAACTCGTCCGTCCGTTCCGTACCGGTCCGCCCCATGCGCTAGCCGGATGAACCTCCGCAGCCAGAAGTAGCGTCCTTGCCCATTCCGAACCCACCGTGCAATGGTCTTCCGTGATCAACACAAATTCGCCGCTCGCCGCGCGTATGCCGTCCCGGCGCAATTGGGGCACGCTCCGCCGGCCCGGTTTGCGCAACAGTTGCACGCCCATAAGTGCCTCCGCTAGCGGCGCCGTCTCGTCCTCCTCCGCGTAGGCCACTACGATCTCCGCATCCAGTCCGGCACACGCCAATTTCATGCTGGCGACGCACGCTTTCAATGTCTTCGTCGCCCGCCGCACCGGAATGATGATCGAAAGCTTCACTTTCGCAGCAACTCCTCAAACAAATCTCCCAACGCCCGTGCGCCGCGTTCCCAGGAGAAAAACGGTGCGCGCGCCAGCGCTTTACCCCGCAAGGCAGCGCGAAGTCCGGCGTCGCTCAGAACCCTTTCCAAGCTGCTCGCCCAATCATCTTCAACCAAAACCACCGCGTCGCCCCCCACCTCCTCCAACGCGTGGCCCCCCGCTACCACGCAGGCGCAACCGCACGCCATAGCCTCCACCAACGGCAATCCGAATCCCTCTTCCAGCGACGGCATGGCGAACACCATGCACCGATTGTAGAGTTCCGCTAGTTCCGCGTCCGGAACATAACCCGCAAATTCAACCGCGGCGCCGACGCCGCACGCTTCTGCCTCAGCCCGCAGGTCTTCATAGCAACCCTGAAACCCGTCCTTTTTGTAATCCCCAACCAGCACCAATCGCAAGTTGGGACGCCTTTCCCGCAGCTTCGCCAACGCGCCAATCAACACGCCTAGATTCTTGTTCGGACTAATTCCTCCAACCGCCAATACAAACTCCTCCTCGACGAACTGAGCCTTCTGGAACACAGGCGCCGCCCCCTCCGACAGCACCGTGATCCGTCCCATGTCAATCGAATGATGCTCGGCGATACTCCGGCGCGAATAATCCGAAACCGTCACAATCCGCGACGCCTGGGACAGTGCCATCCACACCTTCGCACGCCACAGTAATTCCTGCCGTTTCCCGGCGAAAGCCCATTGCGGAAACCGGTCCGCCATCGTGTCGTGGACGCCGACGACCACCGGCAACCGGCGCAAGACCGGAAAGTAGGAATAAACCGTTGGAAAAAACAACAGATCCAGCTTTACCCGGTTTACTGCCTGGCTCATCCGCAGCAAGTCCGATGCGGGCCTCGCATTGTCGGCCGCCGCGCCCTCGCTCACGCTGCGGCCTGTGTGAGCCGTGATCCACTTCAAGTTCGGCGCGGCTATCGTATCGTCCTGCGGTTGATCCAGGAACACCGTGAATCGCCATTCCGGGCGCAGCCGGACCAGCTCTGGCAAAAGCTCCCGTAGAAACCGCCCGTACCCCCGGCGATTGCTCCATGTTCCGCCATCGACCCCGATTTCGCGCGGTCTAGTAGATGTGTTGATTGCCGGAGTGGCCAAACCAATAGCCTAACAACTCACCGGCGCTCCACATAGTGTGAAAAAAGAAAATACCCGGCAAGCACAGGAGGAAAGACGGCATTCGCCCGGCCCGCCGAGCGGCCGCCGCCGTCCGCAGCGTCAGCACGAGTGGCAGGGCGGGTGTCATAAGTCCCAACAGTAAGCGCCGCGCCGTTCCGCATCGCGCCGCGGCATATCCGCGCCCGTAGTGGAACCGCTGCCGCATAAACTCGCCCCCAGACATCCCATTCCGAAACGCAATCGCCGCGCCAATCGTTCGCAACGAAATCCCCTTGGACCGCCAACGTAGATGAACCAACGTTTCCCAAACGCCGGCCGCCAGCAGATCGCTTTCAGCGAGCAGCATCGCGGTCTTATAGCTTAAATGTGCGCCGCTGATTTCCGACGCTGGCTCCTCGGCCAATGGGGGGGCGTATGCGGCGTATTCGCAGAACCAAACGACCGTGTCCAACCAGCCGGAGGCCCCGTCCACATCTACAGCGCCGCCAATGCCAGCCACGTCCGGCCATCCCGCATGCGCCGCCAGAACGGCCGCGCCCCATCCGGTTTCAGGCACGCACCGGCCTTCCAGGCAAGCCACCACTGGTTCTGTTACACGTTCAAGCATCGCCCAACGCATCACCGGAACGGCCGTCGGGGGCGGAAAACGACGGACGCTCACGGGCAACGACGGAGTTTCCTCCGAGCAATCGGCCACCAGAATCTGGCTCACGTCCGGATCCCGTTGCAATTGTTCAACACAGGCGCGCAGAGTTACCGCCGAGCGATAGGCTGTCACAATCACGCTAAGCGCCACGCTACTTCTCCGATACGGCCGGCCGGCCGCGGCTCATCAAGTTCCGCCAGCTAAATCGCAAAAGCCCCGCCCCGAAGGAGATACCGTTGTAAAAGTGATACAACAGGTGAAACGGGATCGCGGCGATTGCGAATCCGCGACCCCGTTTTGCCGCCAGAAATAGATAGAACTGATTGTTTAGAACCACCAGCGCAATTAACGCCAGGAAGAATGCGCCTATCACCGCGTGCCCTGGCAGATACGCCAGAATGAATAACACCGAAAGCGCACCATAAAGTAACAAAAACATCGACACGACCCGCGACTGCCGGCTCTCCTCATAGGCATAGCGATGCCGTAGAAACAGCAAAACGTATCCGAGAATCACTGGCGGAATGATTCCAAGCATGTGGTGATACCAAGCCAGCGATACCAGAATCGCGAATCCCGCCGTCATCCCCAGGAATGCCTTCGGTCCGCGCGGCGCGCCTTCGCTATCCAGCCAGAACCGGCCCATCACAAACAACAACAGCGCGAACACCGGGGTTAGGAAATAGCCTTTCCAATACAGTGTCATTAGCAGCGCAAAGCCAACGCTCAAGAAAGCCAACGCTACACTGATCCGTTGACTCAGTTGCAGATTCAGATCGTTCGGCATGTTGCGGTCGCGAAGGATCAACTCGGTCCACGGAATGCCTCGGTCCAAAATGTCCGTCTTCAATAGGTTCCAAAACGTCCATCTTTTTAGATGCTTCACTCGCAGGTCTTTGTCCATCATCAAGCGGCGGCCCGCCTGGAACAGCCGGTAGCCAAGTTCGATATCCTCGATTGCCGGCCGCGCATAGCTTTCGTCAAACCCGCTATGCGCCAGAAATACGTCCCGCCGGATAGCACCGCATCCGCTCCAGAACGTTGACGCCTGCTCGTGGCCCGTCTGATGAACAAAACAATGCATCAGGTTCTTGTACTGGCTCAGAAAATCGCGTTCCGCCGGGTCGTCATCGTAGGAGCCGATCAGGGCGTCCAACGTTAAGTCCTCCGCGAAGGCCGCTCGGACACGGCCTACCGCGTCTGCCTGTGCCACTACATCCGCATCCAGGAAAAACAAAACGTCACCCTTAGCAGCGTGCGCGCCTAAATTTCGAGCCTTCGCGGGTCCGCTCCGCCCGCCGGTCGACAACACCCGCGCTCCGTGCCGCGTCGCCACTTCCTTCGATCTGTCCGTCGATCCATCGTCGACGACGATGATTTCCAACGGCGCCACGCCGGAGTTGCGCAGCGCGCTCAGGCACTGCTCCAGCTCCGCTTCGCCGTTGAACACCGGGACGACTACGCTAACGCTCACTTCCCACTCCGCACATACCACTCTATAGTGTCCCGCAATCCATCCCGCAATTTCACCTGGGGACGGTATCCCAGCCCGCGCAAACGCGTCGTTTCCGCCACCCAGCGCTGTGAATCTCCGGGCCGCCTCTGGCCGGTAAACAAGAGCTTCGGATTCGCCCCCATGATCTCGCAGAGCATCTCCGCCAGACCCCGAATGCTGACGATCTCGTCTCCGGCGACATTGAAGACCTCGCCTCGAAAATCCGCACTTTTCGCCGCCAGCAGGAACGCATCGACAATATTTTTCGAATGGCTGAAGTCTCGTTCCTGCGTCCCGTCGCCGAACATCGCTAGCTCATCTGGATTCGCATGCAACTTTCGGATCAGATCAAAGACGACCTGCTTCGTCTGCCGCGGACCATAAACCGAGAACAATCGCAAACTACAAGTTCGCAAGCCGTAGGTGTGGGCGTACGCAAAACAGTACCGCTCCGCGGCGAGCTTTGCTACTCCATAAGGAGAGATCGGCCAAACCGAATCGGTCTCCTGAAATGGCCGCTCAGCCCGTTCTCCATAAACAGCTCCTGTCGATGCAAACAAGAGTTTGCTTTCGGGGCTCACCCGCCGCACCGCTTCCAATAAGGCCAGCGTCGCCAATAAATTCCGCTCGCAATCCCCCCGCGGGTCCGCAACGCTTCGTGCGACCAGCGCATCGCCGGCCAAGTGAAAGATCACTTCCGGCCGGTCCTTTGCCAACAGCGTCTCCACTGCTGCATCCAAGAGCGAATGCCGCTCTACGCGAGCCGCGACCCCCAGGAGATTCTCCGTCAATCCTGTTGAAAAATCGTCGACTACGGTCACATCATGTCCCGCGCCGGCCAGCGCCTCCGTAACGTGCGAGCCCAAAAAACCTGCGCCACCCGTCACCCATGCCTTCATAATTGAGCCGCCTCCCACAACACGTCCAACGTCGCCCGCGCCGTTCGTTCCCACGTGAATTGCTTCATGAACTCCGGTCCGGCCTCGCACAATCGCCGATGAAGTTCCCGGTCCTCGGCGATCTGCAGCATCGCTTCCGCTAACGGTTCCACGGCCGCTGTCGGCAACAGCAAGGCATGGCCTCCAGTTGTTTCCCGCAGTCCCGGAACATCGGTCGTGATCACCGGCACTCCCACGGCCTGGGCCTCCATCGTCGTCAAAGAAAGCGCCTCATACGAATACGGCAGCACGAAGCAATCGCTCGCGTTGTAGAGCAATAACAGATCCTCATTCGGCACATACCCCGCGTGCAGAAAATGTTCTGTAATTCCCAATGACTTCGCATGCTCGGCCAAGTCGATGCCCGTCGTGTTGATCCCCGCCACCAGCAGTTTGTGAGGCAACCGGTGTTTGTTCTTTATGCGGGCAAATGCTTCCATCAGCATCGGCACATTCCGCCTTGGCGTCAGCTTTCCGACAAAGAGGAAATACGGCACGTCCGCCCCGAAATACTTTTCGCGAATAGCGGTCAACGCTGCGCGTTCCCGAATCGGCACAAACTCCGGCGCGGGCGCTAATGGCGCCATCCGGATTCGCTCTTCAGGCACCCCATATGCCTTCATCACGTCGTTCTTCGCGGCTTGCGTCGTCGTTAGTACGAGAGTCGCGTTTTGCGCGCTCCAACGGTAGATCGGCACATAGATCTCAGGCCGCGCGAAGAAGTGATTGCGAGGGAAAAATTGGGGATACAGCGCCAGTGTCGCTTCGTAGACTGTCACGACTGTTTTGGCTCGCGTCAGCCGCGGCCTTGAAAATGAGGGGCAGAACAAGACATCATCATCAGCTGCCGGACCCAGGCGGAGATTTTCCCATAGCAGCATTCGCATCGCCGGTCCCAACCGCTTGTGCTCTATATGGCCGGGCAATGGAATCTCGCTCCGGTCCAAGGCCAAGTGCGAATAAAACCGGATTGAGTCGAACGTCCCACGCGTGACCTCAGGGGTCCAGCAATTCACTGTGTTCAACAGGTACCGCCCCACGCCAGTCCGGTGCCCATGAATGCGCCAGCCGTTAATACCGAGTCGCATATGTCCTGGCCAAACCCTCTTCCAGCGACACCTGCGGAGCCCATCCCGTCGCCGCGCGAAGCTTCCCTGCGTCCACCCAAATGCGCGGCATACCTGTTACCGGCTCGTCTCTCGAATACACCGGACATCCGCTCAACCCGCTCAATACGTCAGCAATGCGACCCACCGATGTAAGTTCTCCGGAACCCAGGTTGAAAATGCCGCTGCGCTCCGCCCATACCGTTGACGCCACCGCCCGTGCCGCATCGTCTACAAAAAGAAAGTCCCGCTCCGGTACTCGGGTTCGTACCGTCGCATGCCCATCCTGCTGCAACTGCCCTACTAATTGATGGACCAGATCCGTCCGCGTTTCTGACCATGGTCCATACAGATTGCACAAGCGCATCGTCGCGACCGGGAAATATTTTTCATAGAAGCGAGCCGCCTCCTCGCCCAGATACTGTCCCAACAAGTACCTGTTCCGGTACGGCGCAATCGGGGCGGCTTCATCCACCGGCATCGTCGCGCGCTTCTCGTCGTAAAGCAGCACGGTCGACAGCCGCACAAAACTGCGCAGTTTTCGCTCCCGCAGTTGCTCGAGCAGCCGGACAGACGGATGCAAATGCGCCTCCAGCGCGTCCTCCAGAGGCTTCTCCATTAACTCCACATGCCGCGAAGTCCCGACGCAACTGATCACGCGATCGAACGAAACTTCCCGCAGCGCCGTCAGGTCTCCCAAGTCCGGCACAAAAACATGCCTGTTCGGCGT
>Ga0105046_10001080_pt1 | contig 41010 bp, 42 predicted proteins | sample MAT03_FD_78385 | JGI IMG/M metagenome (GOLD analysis project Ga0105046, IMG submission 78385) | Freshwater microbial communities from Lake Fryxell liftoff mats and glacier meltwater in Antarctica - MAT-03 (megahit assembly) | ecosystem: Environmental > Aquatic > Freshwater > Ice > Liftoff... | reverse complement strand
GGCTGTGCTCAGGAGGGCCTGCGCCTTCAACGACATGGGCGCGTCCAGCAACGCGGCCACCTCGGCGCGAGACAACACCTCGGGCAGCCGCTGCCGCTGGCAGCCCAAGGGGATCTGCGCGCGACGCTCAGTCTGGCCGAGAACGTCGCAGACCAGGAAGCGCAACGCACACGAGGTGAGGTTGACCGTCGAGCGCGACCGGTGGCGCTCTTGAAGCAGGTACAGCAGGTGCGCCTGCACCTGCTCGTCAGTCAGAAGCTCAGGGCTGAGGTGGTGGTGCCGGGCCATCTGCCCATAGGGGTCATGACCGCCGGTTGACGTAAGCGACCAGAGCGATGCGAATCTGACGGTGACATAGGCAGCAAACGAACTGCCTCGCTGCGGCGCGACGTTGGGAATACCCTTGATTCAAACCCAAAGGACGTGCACAGAAACTGAAATCACCCCGAAATTCACACGGCAGGCCGGGTTGGCCGCCAGAGGAATGCTGCAGGCTCGCTTGCCGGACGAGGCTTGAGATCGGCCAGCCGCGCGCCCGGGCTCGTCAGAATGGGCCCGCCCGCACTGCGGCCAGCTGCATGCTGGCACCATTGTCATCATGGATTCGTTGTCGCAAGCTCTGCTGGGCGCCGCTGTTGCCATCGGCGTGATGCAGCGGCGCACGGCGCTCTGGAAAGCCGCGGCGTTCGGTGCCGTCGCCGGCACGCTGCCGGATCTGGACGTGCTGCTCGACCACGGCGATCCGATCCTGAACATGGTCCTGCACCGCGCGGAAAGCCACGCGCTGTTCTGGTTGGCGCTGGCGTCCTTGCCGCTGGGCTGGCTAGCGGCAGGGTTGGCACGCCAGCCGGACCTGTGGCGACGCTGGTGGCTGGCCATCGCACTCGTGCTCTTGACGCACCCGCTGCTGGACGCCTTCACGGTCTACGGCACACAGTTGCTGCTGCCCTTCAGCAACGAGCCGATCGGCTTGGGCAGCGTGTTCATCATCGACCCCGCCTACACGCTGCCACTGCTGCTTGGCGTGATCGGCGCCCTGGTGTGGGCGCGTCGGCCCGTCGCACTGACGCTCAATGTCGCCGGCCTGGTACTGAGCACCGCGTACCTCGGCTGGAGTGTGGTGGCGCAGGCCCATGTGCTGTCGCTCGCGCGTGCTTCGTTGGCGGCGCAGGGTCTGAAAGCCGACCACCTGCTGGTGGTGCCGACGCCCTTCAACACCGTGCTGTGGCGCGTGGTGGCGGTGGACGTGGGTGCCAGCCGCTATCACGAAGGCTTTGTGTCTTTGCTTGACGCACCGACAGCGGCCGCGCAACGCATCCGCTTCGACGCCTTTGAGCGCGGAAACGCGCTGGCGGCCGAGCTGGCGGGCCACGACGGCGTGCGCCGCATCCAGGCTTTCAGCGCCGGCCTTTGGGCGATGGGAGAAGAAGCCGGTCCGCGGCGCGGCCGTGTCCACATCACGGATCTGCGCATGGGGCAGGAACCGACCTACGCCTTTTCGTTCGTGGTGGCCGAGCGGCACAGCCCGCCGGTGCCGGTCATGCCCGCCGAAGCCGTCGGCCGACGGCCGGATATCGACCGCGCGCTGCCCTGGTTGTGGCAGCGGCTGCAGGGCGACCCGGTGCTGCCGCCGCGATGAAGCGCAGCGCCAGCGGTATCCCCCGCCGCGACTTGCTGGCCGCCGGCGCCGCAGCGCTGGCCTGGCCCGCATCGGCCGCCGCCGCGGCGCCATCCCCGGCGCCGATCCCAGCGGTCCTGCAGCGGCGCATTCCATCGACCGGCGAAGGCATCCCGGCGGTCGGTCTGGGCACCTGGATCACCTTCAACGTCGGCCGCGACCCGGTGCTTCGGGACGGCGCGTTGGCGGTGATGCGCGCCTTCTTCGACGGCGGCGGCAGCGTCGTCGACAGCTCGCCGATGTACGGCTCGTCGCAAGAGGTCGTTGGCCACGGCCTGGCCACACTGGGCCGGGTCGGCACAGTCTTCGCGGCCGAGAAGGTCTGGACTGGGGCCGGCCGCGGCGGGCCGGCTCAGATCGAGGCAACGCGCCGTCTGTGGGGATTGCCGAAGCTGGACCTGATCCAGATCCACAACCTGCTGGCCTGGGAGGAGCATTTGCCGACGCTGCAGGCGATGAAGGCCGAAGGTCGCTTGCGGCTGGTGGGCATGACCACCTCACACGGGCGCCGTCACTCTGAGCTGGAGCGCGTGCTGCAGGCCGAGCGCATCGACACCGTGCAACTGACCTACAACCTGCTGGACCGCGAGGCCGAGCAGCGCCTGCTCCCGCTGGCGCAGGAGCGCGGCATCGCCGTCATCGTCAACCGACCGTTCCAGGAAGGCGCGCTGTTGCGCACGCTGGCGCGCCACCCGTTGCCCGCCTTCGTGGCCGAACTGGGCTGCGATGGCTGGGCGCAGCTGGCGCTGAAGTTCGTTCTGTCGCACCCGGCCGTCACCTGCGCGATCCCGGCCACTACGCAGGTGGGGCATGTGCGGCAGAACCTTGGCGCCGCCAGGGGGCCGTTGCCGGACGCCGCACTGCGCCGGCGCATTGCGGCCCACGTCGCGGCCCTCTGACCCGCCTCCCTGCGATGGCCGAGTGGTGGCAGACCCTGAGCAGTTACCGGCTGCATGACCTGCTGATGTTTTCGCCCCGTGTGCATGCGCGGCTGTTCGAGCTTGTCAATGCGCAGGCCGGGCCGCTGGTGTGGATCGCAGCGGCGCTGCCGCTGGGCGTGGGGTTGGCCGTGCACCGCGGCTCAGCGCGCGCGCACGCGGGCGCGGCGCTGCTGGTTTCGCTGGCCTTGGCGCTGGTGGCCGAGTGGCATCTGCGGCGCACGCTGGCCGAGATCCTGTGGATCGCACCGGCCTGGGCTTTCGCCTTTGCCGCCGCGTCGCTGGCCTGGCTCGCCTGGGCTGTCATGGCCTGGCGGGCACCGGTTGGCGCGGCACAGCGGACGGCGGGTCGCTCGACCAGTTCGGCGCGTGCACTGGCGCTGCTGCTGGCCTGTCTGGCGCTGGTCTGGCCGCTGCTCGCACCGCTGCAAGGCCGCCCGTGGCTGCAGGCCGAGGTCGCCGGCCTCGCGCCGGAGCCGACCGTGCTGCTGGCGCTGTCGCTGCTGACTGTGCTGGGCCTGCGCGAAGCGGTCTGGTGGCTGCTGGCACTGGCGCCGCTTGCATGGTGCCTGTTTGCCGGGCTGATGCTGCAGGCACTGCAGGCGCCGCAGGCCGCATTGCCGCCGCTGGCGGCAATGGCGGTCATGGCGGCAAGAGCCATGAGCTTGCTGAAACGGCCTGCCATGGCGCCGTCCGCCTCAAGCCGTCGCGTTGATTCAAGCTGCGCAGCTGCGGATGGACCGCATCAGCGGGCCGTGACCTCCGACAACGAACTGCCGCGCTGATGGTGCTCAGGCGCGCTTATATAGCCGCGGTTGAGCGACCGCTCGCTCATCCGGGCGAGTGTCAGCTCGACGGAGAGGTGCCCGCCGAACTCGGCCGCCCCATTTGACAGGTGGTTGGCACGCGGTCTGCGCCGCTGCGGTCCATGCGCCCCGCCTTGTCCGATGCCGCTGACGGCCTGAATTGGTGCTGGAAAGCACAGGTGAGGGCAATCTTCGGCATCGACATGGCCGGGCGAAGCACTTTCGTCAACCGCACTGCCGCAGAAATGACCTTGTCCCAGAAGAACGTACCCCTTGCTGAGTGTTTCAATGCGATCAAGGAGAACGGAAATGACGAAGACGGTGCGGGCGCGCTGCAGGCTGGAGTTCACGCAGGAGGCGGTCAGATTGGTCGATGACGGTCAGAGCATCGCGGCGGCGGCCAGGACGCTGGGTGTGGTTGATCAGACGCTGTTCAACTGGGTCAAGGCGCAGCGGCTGGACAAGCTCAAAGGCGCTGAGAGCAAGGTCGTGAGTGCCGAGCAGATGGAAGTCAGCCGGCTGCGGGCCGAGCTGGCGCGCGTAAAGATGGAGCGCGACATCCTGGGAAAAGCGACAGCCGCTTGCGGCGTGTGCTGAGCCTGGTTCAGAGTGAAGTACGCCTTCATCGAGCGGCACCGACGGGTCTGGCCGATCTCGGTGCAGTGCCGGGCGCTGCAGGCCAGCATGGTCGGCTAGCAAAAGCACATCGTGCGCCGTGCCAGCGCGGCGCAGCGGCGCCATCTCAGCGACGACGCGCTGCTGGTACACATCGAGGTCATACGCGCCGAGACTCACGGTGGCTACGGCTGGCCGCGCACCTGGAAGGAACTGCAGGCGCGTGGTCTGTGGGTGGACAAGGAACGGGTCCGCAAGCCCATGCAGCAACATGGCATCCTCGCCAAAGGCGAGCGCCGCCCCGAGGTCACCACAGGCAGCAATCACGATCTGCCGATTGCACCGAACCTGCAGGACAGGCAGTTCATCGTGGCCGAGCCGGACAAGGTGTGGGTAGGCGACATCACCTACATCCACACCAGTGAAGGCTGGCTGTTCCTGGCCGTGGTGATAGACCTGTTCAGCCGCCAGGTGGTGGGCTGGAGCCTGCGTGAGGACATGACGCGTGACATCGTCATCGATGCCCTGCGCATGGCCTGGTTCAAGCGATGCCCGAGCAAGACGAGCGGACTAATGTTCCACAGCGACCGGGGCAGCCAGTACGCCAGCAACGACTTCCGCGATGCGCTCAAGGAGTACAGCATCACGGCATCGATGAGGCGGCGTGGGGACTGCTGGGACAACGCCTGCAGCGAGACGCTGTTCGGGTCGTTGAAGGTCGAGCGGCTGTTCAAAGCTGCCTCCCTGACCGGTGCCCTGACGCTTGCCTCTGCTAGCCTGATGCGATGAACAGCTCAAGCGCCATGGGTCTTGTGCCCATCTCCTGGGCCGGCCTGCCGGGATTGGCCTCGCATCCCATCGCCTACCCGGCGCTGGAGGTGGTGCACATCGTCGGCATCGCTTTGCTGTTTGGCAGCCTGGTGCTGCTGGAACTGCGCGTGTGGGGCCTGGTGCCCGCGCTGCCGCTGCGGCCGCTGGCACGGCTGGCACTGTCGGTCACGCTGACAGGCTTTGGCCTGGTGTTGTGCAGCGGTCTGCTGCTGTTTGCGGCGCACCCGGCCGAAATGCTGAGCAACCGCGCCTTCCTGGTGAAACTGGGTCTGGTGCACCTGGCGGGCATCAACGCGGTCTGGTTCCACGGCCGCGACAGCCTGGGCAAGTGCGATGGCCTGGCCCGTGCACAAACCGTGTTGTCGTCGGGGCTTTGGCTGGCCGCTATCGTCTGCGGGCGCTGGATCGCCTACCTTTGACCCCAGTCCCTCCTGGAGAGCCCGCATGCAAAGACGTGCCTTGATCGCCATGCCCCTGCTGATCAGCCTGCCCGCCTGGTCCCACCATGGCTGGAGCAGTTTCGACCAGAACCGCCCGTTGTACCTGGCGGGCCAGGTCACGCAGGTGGCTTGGCGCAACCCGCATGCCGAGCTGCAGCTGGAATTGCCTGCCGAAGGCCTCGCGCTGCCCGCAGATCTGGCCAGCCGCAGCCTGCCAGCGCAAACTGCGCCGGTGGACGGTGCTGCGCTGTTGAAGGCCGCGCAACTGCCCACCCGCAAAGACAGACGCTGGCAGATCGAGCTGGCACCCTTGACGCGCATGCAGGCCTGGTCCGTCCCGGAAATCAAGCCGGGCGATGCGCTGGCCGTGCTGGGCTTCGCCTTTGCTGGTGAGAAGGGCGAGCCAGTGCTGCGGGTCGAGTTTTTGTTTGCCGGCGGCAAGAGTTACGGTCTGCGGTCGTCGCCGGCTTGATTGTGATGGGCCACGCGCTGACAGCAGCCCCTGGCGCCGCTGCCTGGACATGGCGCAGCGGACTATCGACGAGCCCATTTCGGGGCCGGCTCAGGGCTTCAGTGCCACTTTGAAGAAGTCGACGACCGCCGCGTTGAACTCGCGGTGGAATGCCACCCTGTCGAAGCCGGGTTGACTGCTGCACAACGGGGGCGCCATCGCGGCAAAGCGCGGCGTGCAGGGCGCCAGGAAATCGAAGTGGCCCGCCTTGGGCACCTCGCGGTAGTCCAGCGGCTTGGGCAACGCCGCGCGCACCGCTTCGGCATACCAGGGGTGTGGCAGCACCACGTCGTCTTCCCCGCGCCAGAGCTGGATGGGCACCGACACGTCCGCGAGCGACGCCTGGGTGAAGGTGAAACCGAGCGCCGGTGCCACCACCACGGCCGCGCGCACACGTGCGTCGCGGCCCGCCTGGACCAATGTGGTCGCCACGGCAGCCGCTGCGGCGGGCCGCCGGGCAATCAACTGGCAGGCGTAATCACCAGGGTGTTGCTGGCAATGTGGGGCGATGCGCCCGAGATCAGCGGCTCCGCCCACGACTGCCAATGCGGTGAAGCCACCCGACGAATGGCCGAACACACCGATGCGTGTGGCATCGATGCGGTCTCGGCCAGGCCACTTCGTCAGCATGTGGTCGATCACGCGGCTGATGTGGCGCGCGCGATCCATCATCGACGCCTCTTTGCTCTGATCGGCAAAGTTGTCGCCGGTGTGCATGACAGCAGCGACGACAAAGCCGGCCTGGGCCAAAGCGACTGCCGTGTCGTGGTGCGAGAGGGAAGCGCCCCCATTGCCATGCGATATCACGATCAGCGGCAAGCCCCGGCCGGCGACTGCGCCGCCGCGGGCGATGTTGAGCGTGAATGGCCCGAGATCGACATCCTGGGCCACCGCTTCGGTGGGATACCAGACCGCCACCTCCAGCGGTCTGTCTGCGCCATCAGCAGCCTGCAGGGTCTCGAAGCCCGCAGCAAGGGGCGCTGCCGCCAGCACCGGCAGCGGCAGCATGGCTGAAATGCAGAGAAGAGTCGAACAGGCCAGGCGAGAAAAGAAGCTGGGGGTCTTGAAGCGTGGCTTCAGACCCGACAAGGTGTTCTGCGGTTCGAGGCCGGCCATGGCCTTCAAGGGTTTCATGACGTCAGGGCCTGGCTGATAGGAGTTGAGTCGGGATTGCATGTGGTGATCCTTGTGCTGTCAAAGTGAAAGTGGCTTGCCGCGACCAGCAGACCACCGTGACGACGAACGTGGGAGGCGAGCAGCAGGGGCTCGGGTCAACTTCAGCAGCGAAAGCGCGCGGCCCAGAAACAGGCCGCTGAAGCCGCCGTACAGCAGCGCCAGCGGCAGCAGCAGCTCGGGCGCACTGCGCCAGCCGGGGTTGATTGCCATGCCCACATTGGCGGCGTAGCGCAGCGAGAAGATAATCAGGATGAGCAGCATCGGCATCCAGCTACCGGGCAATTGAAGGCGTTGCTCGGCGGGCAGCCATGCTGTGCCGGCTTGCGCCGTGCGGCCGGCCAGCAGCGCAACGCCCGCGCTCAGCGCCGCCAACCAGACCAGCGCGGTCAGCGGCAGCGCGATGAAGTGAGGCGCCATCGACCACAGGCCCAGTCCGAGCAGCACCAGCGGCAGCATCAGCAAGCGCGAGGGTGCCACTTGGCGCTGGCGGGTTTGAGAAAAGCCCAGCGCCATCAAGGCGGCCAGCAGGCCCCATACCCAGACGGGGGTGTGCGAGAGGATGTTGAAGATCATGGGGGTGCTCCAGTGTCGGGTTGAAGAAGGCGTGCCGCGAATGTGGCGCCCGCCCGCCGCCGTTGCCAGCGCTTGGAGACAAGGCGGCGCGCCGCGTCGCAAAGCGCTGCTGACAGGGTGCGAACCGAAGCGCTGCGCGAAGAATTCTGTGCAGGCGCGAGCCCCCCATCAGCGAGCCCAGGGTGACGTCGCCGCACGCCGCAGATGATTTCGCGCTCCACCGCCGAGCCGATGCTGCGCACGTCCCGCTGCACTGTCCTCCGTGGTCGCCATGTCGTTTGCCGAGTCACCGGCCCCGCCGCAGCCCCTGTGGCCAAGCCGGCTGTGACCGCCGCCGCCGCGCCGGTCGATGCAGCGGCCAAGTCGACCAAGCCGGCCAAGATGCCTGTGCACAAGACGCATGCGAAGAAGACCGTGGCAGCCGTTCCGGCCGTCACCAAGTAACTAATTACACACTTGTGCTCGAAGGGCCGGGAGACCGGCCCTTTCTTTTTTTGTGGTGGCCAATCCCACAGGCTGGTCGAAAACGCCGCACCTCAGGGCATCGCCTGCTCGCCAGGGTTGAAGTAGAAAGCTTGCGTGCCCGCAAGTTGGCCTTGCGCACAAGGCTGTATTTTCATACAGTACATTCCCCACTTCGGAGATTCCCATGCGCAGCAACGAACATCGCCTGCACTGTCAACCCAGGCCCGACCGCGTACCGCGCCGGCTGCGGCGCGTCTGGGCGTGGTTCTGAGCGAAGACCTTGACGTTCGTAAGTTTCTGCAACTGCCTTCTGCGCCCAATCTCTTCTCGACCGACTCATGAGTGCCATGCTCCTGCCAGAGGTGCTGCTGCGCAGCGCCGAGGACGACAAAGCCGCCTTGCCACTGGCGACCGCAGGCGTGCTGCGGTACGTCTGGGAGAGCCGCTACGGCTCGATCCGCATCGAGGTGGCGGGCAACGACATCTTCGTCAATGGTCAGCGTGTCGAGCCCCACCGCCAGTGAACTCCTCGGCTTCGAATGAGTGAGCGTAGAGTCGACCGTCGATGGTGCCATCCCGCCGGCGGGGTCGACCGGGGCGGGATGGGGCGGACCTCGAACCGGAACGGTCTGCTCGGCCGCGCAGGTCACCTGTGTCGTCCGTTCCGCCTGGCACGTGGGCCTGGTCTGAATCATGTCCAGTCTTGAGCCGCGTTCTGACGGAGTCGTCCAGGTGGGTCGTGATGCCACGACAGGCCCGGCCTCGACACGTGCCAGCGTCGCCATCGGATTCGGCTCGCCCGCTGACGACTCCGGTGTCTCGCGGCTGGACCTCAACGACATCCTGATCAAGAACCCCCAGGCCACGTTCCTGATGCGCGTGGCCGGTGACGCCATGCGCGAGGCAGGCATCGACGGCGGCGACCTCGTGCTGGTAGACCGCGCCATCACGCCCGCGCATGGCCATGTCGTGATCGCAGTCGTCGAAGACGAGTTCGTCTGCCGAAGGCTGTCAAGGCAGGGCCGCGACCTGCGCCTGCAAGGCAGCAACCCGGGTTGCGCAGACATCCAGGCCGACGAGGGGCGATCCCTGGAGGTCTGGGGCGTGGTCACCCAGGTCATCAAGTCGATGCCGACCTGATCCGCCGCCATGTTTGCCCTCGTGGACGTGAACAACATGTACGTGAGTTGCGAGCGTGTCTTCCGGCCTTCGCTGAACCGCCGCCCGGTCGTGGTCCTGTCGAACAACGACGGGGCCTGCATCGCACGCAGCAACGAGGCCAAGGACCTCGGCATCAAGATGGCCCAGCCTTGGTTCCAGGTGCGTCATCTCGAGCGTGAAGCCGGGCTGATCGCCCTGTCGGCCAACTTCGAGCTCTACGGCGACATGTCCAGCCGCATGATGAGCATCGTCGGCCAGTACGCGCCGCTGCAGGAGGTCTACAGCATCGACGAGTCGTTTCTGGACTACGCCGGCGTGCGCGGTGACCTGAATGTCATCGGGCGCGAGATGCGGGCTCACGTGCTGCGGTGGACGGGGCTGCCGACGAGCGTCGGGTTCGGGCCGACCAAGACCCTGGCCAAGCTCGCCAATCACGTGGCCAAGATGGCAGACAGGAAGCCGGGCTCTTATCCGGCCCACCTGGCGCAAGTCTGCAACCTGGGCGAGATGACCGAGGCCGACCTCGATCAGGTGTTCGGCGTCACGCAGATCGGCAATGTCTGGGGGATCGGCCCGCGCATGACGGCCCGGCTCAACGAGGGCGGCATCAAGACCGTGCTCGACCTCGTCGGGGCTGATGTCGCAACGCTGCGCAAACAGTTCAGCGTCGTGCTCGAGAAGACGGTGCTGGAGTTGCGTGGCACCTCGTGCCTAAACGTGAATGAAGAACCGGCGGCCCAGCGGCAGATCATGTGCTCGCGGTCGTTCGGGGCACCGGTGACGGACCTCCCGGGGCTCACCGAGGTCGTCAGTCAGTTCGCTACGCGGGTGGCCGAGAAGGCGCGGCATCAGCAGGCCAACGCTGGCGCGGTGCACGTCTTCATCACGACGAGCCCGTTCAGGAAAAACGACCGGCAGCACAGTCCGAGTGCCACGACGCCGCTGGTGCGGCCATCGGCAGATACACGCGTGGTCATCGGCACGGCGGTGCGGGCACTGGCCGGGATGTACCGGCCCGGGTTCAACTACGTCAAGGCCGGCGTCATGCTTGTCGACCTGCAGCCGCAGGGGCAGGCGCAGGGAGAGCTTGACCTTTTCACGGCCGAGGAAGAGTTGCGTGCACCCGCGGCGAGGCGCGATACGTCGCAACTCATGGGAACTGTCGATGCACTGAACCGGCGGTTTGGCCGGGGGGCGATCAGCGTCGCGAGCGCAACTCGCATGGCTGGGGGTCAGACCCATGCGGGGAAGCAGGAGCGGCGGTCGCCTCGGTACACGACACGGATCGACGAGATTCCCAGCGCCAGGGCTTGAACTGGCCACCGGGGGAATTCAGACGCCCGGTTCGGTGGTCCATCATCAGCCGAGACACAGGACGCCGAAGAAGTCCGCCCCGCCGGAGGCGAGCGACTGCAGGGATAGCCAACGTGTCGGTGCACCCAACATCGACTGCGTCAGTGCGGGGCGCGACCAAGCCCGGATTGGTCGGCAATGCCACCCCCGGCAATCCGGCATGTCTGGGGTCTTGCGCACTTGTTCATGGGTGAGGCGGGACAGAAAATCATCCACCCCCCGCCTGCTCCAGCCGAGGCCATAGCGATGGCTCGGCGGAGCGCCGAAACGTACCGGCATGGCCGATGGCCTGCATCTCCACGTCGGCGGGCGACAGCACATGCAGCACGGCCGGAGCATGGGGCAACGCTGAGAGCAACTTGCGCGTGCACAACTTCGCCATCGCGGCGTCATCGGCGAAACTGAAGGCCTGAATGCTGAAGCAGAACTCGTCGACCATCTCGCCGTTCAGGGTGACCACCGCCGCCGCACCAAGCAGGCGCCCGGCATCGACGTGGGCCTGAAGGGCAGCATGAGCGGGGCTGAAGTCGAACGGCATTCTCGGCAACTCCTGGGCGCCGTGGAAGTGAACCAGGGTTGATTGTGGCAACGATGGGAACGATCGGTGCCCTTCGCTGCGGCGACGCAGCCCAAGCGCTGCGGGACCGGCGTGGCCCGGTACAACAGGAGTCAGTCGGCAAACGTCAGCGCCGGCAGGGTCGTGACTGCATGTGCCCGGAGACGCAGAGCGAAGGGTGATGCCTTGTATGCCGGACCGCTATCCGCTATACGCTCTCCCGGGCCCGCTCGCCATCACCCCGCCGACGGGTTCAGGTTTTCCCGAACTTCGCCTTGGCTGCCGTGACGCAGGCCGCCTTCGGGTCGCCTGCCAGAGCGTCGCACTTCTCGATCGCGACCTTGTAGTCGGCGTCCATCTTGTCCACGGAAGCATCCTTCCTTGCCACGCTGATTTCCTTGCCCATCTTGGCATCCGCAAGCGCCTTGACGTGCACCGCCTTGGTTTCTTTCACGCACACGTCCTTGTCGTTGCCAGCCTTGTCGTCGCAGCGTTCCTTGGCCACCGAGTAGGCCGTATCTGCCTTTGCCGTCAGCACCTTGTTCTGGTCGGCTGGCTTGGCTGTGTAGGCGTACTCGAGCTCGGCGTAGGCCACCTTCTCCTTGGCCTTGGCCTCTTCGACGCAGATGTCCTTGGCGTTCGCTGACAGCGAGGCGCAAGCCGCCTTTTCGGTCTTGTAGACGGCGCTGATGCGGTCCTTGCCGGCCTTGTAGTCCACCTTGGTCATGTTGGCTGCCTGGGCTGCCGGGAGCATCAGCACCGCAGCCACGATGGCGGCAAGCCTGAGTTGGGAGAGTTTGTTCATGGTGATCGACCTCTATGTGATGAAAACGAGTGCGGGTTCGAAGCCGCGACGGTTCAGCGGTTGTACGGCGCCCACTTGACCGGGTCTGTTTGCTGCCGCACAGAGGGCCATTGCTTGGCCACGCCAGCTTTGGCTTCCCCGAACGATCGGCTGGACGTGAAGACGACTGCGCGGGCGCACCGATTTCCCCGCGCAGGAGGCTCACTCCGCGAACCGACGGCATTCGTCCGTCACCTGCCCGCAACTCGACCCGTGATCGACATCGTCACGTCGTCCGCCACGCTGCGCCAGTGCATAGAGAAGCCGGCGGCGATGCCTGGCCGGCCCGACGGTGTGTGGACAACCTGCGACGCCTGCTGCAGCGATGCTGCGGCGCGCTGAACCCTTTCGATCGTGACGCCTGGCGGCCTTGGAACCGCGCTGGCTACCGGCGAGCGCGGTGCAGGTCGCGCCCGGCCGACGGTTCGACGGTTCCGCCCTCGGCCGACAGCCCGAGCAGCCCGAGCGCGAGCCGGTGCACGTGCGACGCCGGCTCGGCCAACGCATTCAGCACGTTCATGTGGTGCCGTCCCGGGACCGTCTCGCAGATCGGCACCGCGCGCCGGCCCCAAGCCCGGGCGATGGCCCGGTGCTGGCTCAGGAATGCTTCGCTTTCGTCGCCGCCCACCACCGCCAGCAGCGGCCCAACCGGCGCGGGCATGCGCAGCGGGCTCAGTCGGTATGCCGAAGTGGCGCTCAAGCCCAGGTCAGGCGCCAGGAAAGGCGCGTGGCGCAGCGGTGCCAGGTCGAACACGCCCGACACCGACAGCGCCGATCGAACCAGACGCGACGGCAGATCGGGCGCCACCTCGGGCCAGCGGCAGCACAGCATCATCGTCGCCAGGTGGCCACCGGCTGAATGGCCCGCGACCACGATGCGCTGCGCGTCGCCGCCGAATTGAGCGGCGTGGCGGTACACCCAGGACACGGCACGCACCAGTTGTAGCGTGATGTGCTCGACGCTGACCGCCGGGCACAAGGCGTGGTTCGGCAACACCACCATCGCCCCGGTGCGCACGAAGGGCAGGGCGATGAATGACTGGTCACGCTTGTCGAGCGCACGCCAATAGCCGCCGTGGATGTAGATCAGGATGGGGGCGCCCGGCAGTTGGTGAGTTCGCGACGTGTCGTCGCCTGCTGCACGCTCAGCCGGGAATACATCCAGCGTCTCGCCGCCGCCATCGCCGTAGGGCTGGTCGAGATGCGAGCGAAGTTGCCGGCGGGCTGCCGCAGAGCGGTCGAACCAGTCTTGCAGGATCGCCGGGTGATCCGGAATGCGGCCCCGGTTGTTGTACTGGCGGTCGTGCCAGTCGGCGTCGTGGCGGCTCATGGTTTGCCGTTCTGCGAACCTTTTGCGACGGCCGCTCGCGGCTTGCGCGCAGGCCGGACCACCGGGGCGTCCGCAGCGGCAGCGGCAGCGTCGCGCAGCGCCGCGTCGATCAGGGCATCGGCCATCCACAGCGCGATGCGCTCGACCTCGCGGTCGGGCAGGCCCCATATGTCCTTCAGGATCACATAGGGCTCGATGCCGTAGACCACCGACAGCGCATGGTGCAAACGGTCGCGCACGGCTTTCGGCATGCTGGCGGCCAGCGGCGCGATCGCGTGTTCGAGGATTCGCACGCGGTGGCCGCGCCGATAGGGTTCTTCTTCGAGCAGACCGGCGCGCTCCAGCGCCCATTGCTCCAGCGACAGTTGCGCCGCGGCACGCAATTGCGGCTCGAACTCCTGGAAGCGCGGGAAGGTCTGCAAGAACAGTTCATGCACACGCCCGCGGCCGTCCGGGTTGTCTGAAGCCAGCGTGCGCACGGGCCCCAGCGACGCGTGGATGACGGCCGTGACGAGCGCGCTGCGGCTCTGGAAATAGCGGTAGGCCGTGGCGCGTGAGACCTTCGAACGCACTGCCACCTCGGCCACCGAGGGAATGTGACCGTCGACCCGGATCAGGTCCATCGCGGTGGCCAGGAGCAGGCCGAAGGTGGCTGCCTTGACACCGCGTTCCGGCGGCGGCGGCGGTTCGCTGATCTTGTGTTTGAGGCGTGCCATGCGGGTTTGTCCGGGGCTGCAGTGGCTATGGTTATTCTTGCGAACGGCTGGCGTGGCCCCGTATGATGCACCCATCCAGATTTGAGACGCAAGTCTCAAAAGTGATTTTCATCAACGATCAAATTCGAACCCGCGCTGTCCGGTTTCACGACCGCGCCGGACGTCGGGCCTGACGGAGACACGACCGATGCGTTTTGCCAGCTGGAGCTGGGGCGGCCGCCACCACGTGGGTCTCATATCGCCTTGCGGCAGTGAAGCCACACCGCTGGCCGTGACCGATGCCGAGCGCGGCGCGCTCGGCATCATCGAATCTTTGGCGCGCGGTGAGCCGTTGCCGACGGCCAGCGGCGCCCGGTTGCCGGTCGACGTGATCACCTTGCGCTCACCGTTGCCGCGCCCGCTGCGCGGCCTGTTCTGCGTGGGTCGCAACTACCGCGCGCATGCCGCCGAGCTCGCCACCACGGTGTTCGCGTCGAGCATGCCGGAAAAGGACGCCTGGCCGATCGTCTTCACCAAGCTGGCTGAATGTGTGGTCGGTCCGTTCGACTCGGTGCGGCTGCCGGGCGCTGCGGTGTCGCAGCAGATCGACTACGAATCCGAGCTGGCCGTGATCATCGGGCGCGGCGGGCGCGACATACCCGGGTCGCGCGCCATGGAGCATGTGTTCGGCTACACCGTGGTCAACGACGTGACGGCGCGCGACGTGCAGATGCGCCATCAGCAATGGGACCTCGGCAAGAGCTTCGACACCTTTTGCCCCATGGGCCCGTGGATCGTCAGTGCCGACGAACTCGATGGCCGTGACACCCGTGTGCGCGGCTGGGTCACGCCCGCTGGCGGCCAGCCGCAGTTGCGCCAGGACGGCCGTACCCGCGACCTGATCTTCGACATCCCCACGCTCATAGAAACCTGCTCGCGCGGCATCACTTTGTTGCCCGGCGACGTGATCGCCACCGGCACGCCGGCCGGCGTCGGGATGGGCCTGAACCCGCCGCAATGGCTGCGCGACGGTGACGTGGTGCGGGTCGAGATCGATGGCATCGGCGCCATAGAAAACCGTTTCGAAATGGCACGCTGACATGGCGCTGCTCTGGATCGACAGGATGACGGTCGACGCGCGCGGCGAGGGCGACGCCGTGGTGCTCGTGCACGGCCTGGGCGGCAGCATGAACGCCTGGACTCCGCTGCTGCCGGCCCTGACGCGTTACCGCGCGGTGCGGCCCGAGCTGCCCGGCGCCGCGCGCTCGTACAAGGCCCACGCGGTGGCCGACTCGGCACCGCAGCGTGGCCGGCTGACGATCGACGTTCTGGCCGACAGCGTGATTCGCGTCTGCGCTGCGCTCGGTCTGCCTCGGGTGCACCTGGCCGGCCACTCGCTGGGCACCATCGTCTGCCAGCACGTGGCCGTCAAGGCGCCACAACTGGTGCGCAGCCTGAGCCTGTTCGGCGCGATGGCCGAGCCGCTGCCCGCACAACGCGACAGCATGCTGCAGCGCGCCGCCGTGGCGCGTGAACAAGGCATGTTCGACATCGCAGAGGGCATATCCGAATTTGCGTTGTCGGCCAGCACGCACCAGAACCAGCCCGTGACCGTGGCCTACGTGCGCGACTCGATTGCCTCGCAAGACGCCGAAGGGTTTGCCCGCAACTGCATCGCGCTGGCCGAAGCGCAGGCGGCGCGTGCCGAACTCATTCGTTGCCCGGTGCTGGTGATCAACGGCGACGAAGACCGGGTCACGCCGCTGTCGGGCGCGCGTGCGCTGGCCGACCGGCTGGCCGATGCACGTGTCGAGGTGCTCAGCCGCTGCGGGCACTGGCCGATGCTCGAGCGGCCGCTGGAAAGCCAGCGCCTGCTGCGCGATTTTCTCGACCGTGTCCGCTGAAAAGGAGGCAACCGCATGGCCGACGTGCTCTATTCCAACGTGCGCATCTTCGACGGCGGTGGTGAAACGCCGTTCATCGGCGACGTGCTGGTGCAAGGCAACACCATCAGCCGGGTGGTCAAGACCAGCCACGGCCAGCGCACACCGCCGGTGGCCGGCGCGATGCTGATCGATGGCGGTGGCGCCTTCCTGATGCCCGGCATGATCGAGGCGCACACGCACTTCAGCTGGAACGACCAGCCCAGCCTCGACGCCATCCAGCGCATGCCGCCCGAAGAGCACATCCTGTGGTGCGCCCAGGTCGCCAGGCTTTACCTCGACATGGGCTGGACCAGTTGTGTAGGTGCTGCCGCCGCCAAGCCGCGGCTCGATGTGGTGATCCGCAATGCCATCAACGACGGCACTATTCAAGGGCCCCGTTACCTGGCCGCCAGCCAGGAAATCACCGTGCCCGGCGGCCTGGGCGACACCACACAACCGCATCTGCCTCAGCCCGAGTTCGCGTTCGGCGCCGTCGTCAGCGGCGCCGAGGAAATGCGCCGCTGCGTGCGCATGTTCGCCAAGTACGGCGTCGACTCGCTGAAGATCAACCTCAGCGGCGAGTCCATCACCGGCATGCCCGGCGAGATGAGCCAGTTCACCGAAGAAGAGATTCGCGTCTGCGTTCAAGAGGCCAAGGCCTGGGGCAAGCGGGTGGCGGCGCACGCGCGCAGCACCTGGTCCATTCAGCAGTGCGTGAAGCAGGGCATCGAGGTCATCTACCACGCCAGCTTCACCGACAACGAAACTCTCGACATGCTGGAGGCCCACAAGATGGCCCACCACGTGGCGCCCGGTCTGGCTTGGCTGATCAATACCAGCCACCACGCGTCGGCCTGGGGCCTGACGCCCGAGGTGACGAAGAAGATGGGCTATCACCGCGAGCTTGCAGCCGCCATCGAGAGCATGAAGGCGATGCGCAAGCGCGGCATCCGCATCCTGCCCGGCGGCGACTACGGTTTTGCCTGGACACCGCACGGCACGAACGCCAAGGACCTGGAGTACTTCGTCAAGTTCGTCGGCATGAGCACCATGGAAGCGCTGCTCTCGGCCACTGCCTGGGGCGGGCCGATGATGAAGATGGGCAAGACCATCGGCTACATCCGCGAAGGCTGTCTGGCCGACATCCTGCTGATCGATGGCGACCCGCTGGCTGACATCACCGTGCTGCAGGACAAGGCGCGCATCCTGTCGGTGATGAAGGACGGCGAGTTCCACCGCGCGCCGCCAGTCACCGGGCCCGCGCGTTCCCGCTGGTCGCCACCGTCTGACCGGACTCAGGCATCTGACCAGCAGAGCCCGCCCCGCGCCTGGCCTTGATGTGGCCCACCGAGGACTCCCATGACCGACACCCTCTTCACCAACGTGCGCATCCTCGACGGCAGCGGCGCCAACCCATACGCCGGCAGCGTGCTGGTGCAGGGCAACCGCATTCGCCAGGTGGGACGCAGCACGGCGGCGATTTCTTCCGCCGGCGCCACTGTCATCGACGGCGCCGGTGCCACGCTGATGCCCGGCATGGTCGAGGCGCACACGCACTTTTCGTGGAACGACGCCTCCAACCTGGCTGGTATCCAGACCATGCCGCTCGAAGAGCATGTGCTGTGGTGCGCCAAGGTCGCCAAGCGCTACCTGGAGGCCGGCTTCACCAGCTGCCTGGGCGCCGCCTGCGCCAAGCCACGGCTCGACGTGGTGATCCGCAACGCCATCAACAGCGGGCAGATTCCCGGCCCGCGTTACCTGGCGGCCAGCCAGGAGATCACCGTGCTCGGCGGCCTGGGCGACGAAACGCTGCCGCATTTGCCGTTTCCCGAGTACAGCTTCGGCGTCAACGTGACGGGCGCCGACGAGATGCGCAAGGCCGTGCGCATGTTCCTGAAGTACGGTGTCGACTCCATCAAGCTCAACCTGTCGGGCGACAACTTCACGCCCAACTCCAACTCGCACACCACCTGGATGACCGACGCCGAGGTGGCTGCGGCGGCCGAGGAAGTGAAGATGCGCGGCAAGCGCATCATCGTCCACGCCCGTTCCGCCGCCAGCGTCAAACAGGCGTTGCGCCATGGTGTCGAGCTGATCTATCACGCCAGCTTCACCGACACGGAAACGCTGGACATGCTGGAAGCCGCCAAAGACCGCATCTTCGTGGCGCCAGGCATTGCCATCCTCTACGCGCTGCTCAACGAAAGCGAACCCTTCGGCATCACCCGCGAAACCGCCATCGGCTGGGGCTACCAGGAAGAATGGGACGCGGCGCTCGAATCGCTGTCGCGCATGCACAAACGCGGTATTCGCGTGCTGCCGGGCGGTGACTACGGCTTCGCTTTCACGCCGCATTGCCAGAATGCCCGCGATCTCGAATTTTTCGTCAAGTACCTCGGCTTCACACCGATGGAAGCGATTCGCGCGACCACGCAATACGGCGGCCAGATCATGCTGCGCGGCCATGAGCTCGGCCTGGTGAAGGACGGCTTCCTGGCCGACCTGTTGCTGGTCGACGGCGACCCGCTGGCCAACCTGGCGATCCTGCGCGACCCCAAGCGCATCCTGGCGGTAATGAAGGACGGCGTGTTCGCCAAAGCGCCGCAAATCGCCGGGCAGCGGGCCTGGGGGCGTGCAGCATGAGCGCGCCGGGCCGCCCCAAGGGCGAATTCCGGAGTGCGCAGCACGAAGGTACTCCAATGAGCGCGCCGGGCCGCCCCAAGGGCGAATTCCGGAGTGCGCAGCACGAAGGTACTCCAATGAGCGCGCCGGGCCGCTCCCAAGCGCTCATCTCGGAGCGCGCAGCGCGCAGCGCAATCCAATGACGTCGCGTGAACGGCTCGCCACCTGGCTGCTCGTGGGCGGCCCGATCGCGGTGTTCTCGGTCTGGGCGCTGGTCGACAACACGCGCCTGTACCTCGTCACGCTGCTCAACAGCCTGACGCTGGCGTCGCTGTACTTCATCGTCGCGAGCGGCTTCACACTCGTCTTCGGGCTGATGCGCAACGTCAACCTGGCGCACGGCTCGCTGTACCTTCTGGGCGGCTACGTGGGCTACGTGGTGGCGCGCGAGACCGGCTGGTGGGTGCTCGCGCTGGCGGCGGGGTTCGCCGCGGCCGCGGTGGCCGGCCTGCTGATCCAGGTGCTGATCCTGCGCCGCATGCAGGGCCAGGACCTGCGCCAGACGATGGTCACCATCGGCCTGTCGATCGTGATCGCCGACGTCTTGCTGTGGATCTTCACCGGGCAGGTCTATCAGATGGAAGCACCCGAGTGGTTGCAGGGCCCGATCCGCGGCATCCCGATCATCAAGGCCTATTCGGCCTACCGGCTGAGCCTGCTCGGCTTCGGCTTGTTCATCGGCCTGTTCCTCTGGTGGCTGCTCAATCGCACCCGCGTGGGCACGATGATCCGCGCCGGCGTGGACGACCGCGCCATGCTCGCCGCCGCCGGTGTCAACGTGAACCTGGTGTTCGCGGTCACCTTCATGCTCGGTGCCGGACTGGCGGGTTTTGGCGGCGTGATCGGCGCGGTGGAACTGAGCATGGTGCCGGGTGAAGACACCCGGCTGCTGCTGGCTTCGCTGATCGTCGTCATCGTCGGCGGCATGGGCAGCGTGGTCGGTGCGGCCATCGGCGCGGCCATTCTCGGCCTGGCCGAAACCTACGGCCTGGCCTACGCGCCCACCTACAGCGTGGTGTTCACCTTCGTCATCCTGATCACCGTGCTGGCCTTTCGGCCGCGCGGCATCATGGGAAGGCCGGCATGAGCGCGCCTTGCCCGCTCACGCCGTTGCCCGGCCGAAACTGGGCACCCCCCGCCTTGCAGGCCGCGCCCTCGCAGTGCTCAGGCCCCTCGAGCCGTCCAACAGCCCACCGGGCTGTTGGAGCCGCGGCTCTCGGCCCCCCGCCGAGCGGGGGGTTCCAGTCAGGCAGACGCCCGGGCCGCTGCGCTGCCCTCGCAACCCCATGCATGGGATCTGCATCATGAGCGCAGCAAAGTGGCGGCGTGCGATGAACAGCGGGCTGCAGAGCGCGCCGCTGCGCGGCGTGCCGGGCGCAGTCGCTGCGGCAGCAAACGCCGCGCCGGCCGTCGACCCCTATGCCGACAGCGACGCGCCGCGCTGGCTCAAGTTTCTCTGGCGCACGCTGGCGCCGCGCCATGTGTTCGTGCTCGCCTTCGTGCTGTTGCTGCCTTTCGTGGCCTCGCCTTTCATTACCTACCAAGTGGCAGCGCAGTCGCTGATCTTCGGGCTGATCGCCTTGTCGCTGAGCTTCCTCGCCGGTTACGGCGGCATGGTCTCGTTGGCGCAGTTCACGGTGGCCGGCATGGCGGGTTACGCGGTGGCCGTGCTCGGCGCCAGCGGCACGGCCACCAGCCTGGGCTGGCCGTGGGGGGTGGTGGTGCCGCTGGCGGTGGTGGTCGCGGTGATCGGCAGCACGCTGATCGGCTGGCTGTCGGTGCGCACCGACGGCATCTACACGATCATGATCACGCTGGCCATCGGCGTGGCCTTCTACTACCTGGTGCTGCAGAACTACACCATCTTCAACGGCTTCCAGGGCTTCCAGAAGGTTTATCCGCCGGTGGTGTTCGGCGTCAACTGGCGCGACCCGCTGCCGTTCTACTTTCTCTGCCTGGCCTGCGCCATGGCGGGTTACTTCAGCATCCAGTGGCTGGTGCGCACGCCCTTCGGCATTGCGCTGCAAGGCACCCGCGACAACGCCCGGCGCATGAACGCACTGGGCTACAACGTCACCGCGCACCGGGTCGCCGCGTACGCCGTGTCGGGCGTTCTGGCCGGCGTCGGTGGCGTGCTGCTGGTCTGGTACAACGGGTTGATCACCCCGGGCTCGGTGGGCACCGGCTGGCTGATCAACCTGCTGGTGATCGCCGTGCTCGGCGGCATGAAGCACCCGATCGGCGCCTTCCTCGGCGCCATCGTGTTCGTGCTCCTGCAGACGTTTGCCATCGACCTGATCGACCGCGAACGCTTCAACCTCGTCATCGGCGGCGTGTTCCTCGCCATCGTCCTGTTTTCCCCCGACGGCCTGCTCGGCCTGTGGGCGAAGCTGCGCATGCGCTTCGGCCCCAGCCAGGTCGTGACTTCCCCCAGCACCTCAACCACCAGGAGACAAGCATGAAAATCAACAAACGCATCTGGGTCCAAACGATGATCGGCGCCGCCGCGCTCGCCGCCATCTCTGGCAGCGCCTTCGCGCAAGGCGCACCGATCAAGATCGGCCTGCTCGCCACGCTCGAAGGGCCGTTCGCCGCCGGTGGTGCCGATGGCATGCGCGGTGCAGACTTGGCCGTCAAGCAGCGTGGCGGCGAAGTCGCCGGCCGCAAGATCGAGATCATCAAGGCGTCGTCCAACGCCAACCCCGACGTCGCCGTGAACTCGGCGCGCAAGCTGGTCGAACAAGACAAGGTCGACATCATGGTCGGCCCGCTGTCCGGCGGTGAAGGCATCGCGATCAAGGACTATTCGAAGACCCAGCCGCAGACCACCTTCATCAACGGCGGCTCGGGTGCACAGGCCACCACGCTGGTCAATCCCAGCCCGAACTTCTTCCGCTTCAACACCGAAGGCGCGCAGTGGATGGTGGGCCTGGGCAAGGCGGCCATGGACAAGGGCTACAAGCGCGTGATGATCATCGCCGAGGACTACGCCTTTCCGTACAGCCAGGTGCAGGGCTTCATGTCCGAGTACTGCCGGCTGGGTGGCAAGGTGCCGGTGAAGGCCTGGGTGCCGCTGGGCGGCAAGGACTATTCGTCGGTGATCGCCAAGATTCCGAACGATGTCGACGCGCTGCTGGTGGTGCTGGGTGGCGCCGACGCGGTGAACTTCCTGACGCAATACGAAAACTCCGGCGGCGACAAGCCCATGCTCGGCGGCAGCATCACCGTCAGCCAGGACGTCCTGAACTACAAGGGCAAGCGACGCGATTCGCTGGTCGGCACCATCTCGGCCGGCCCGGTCGCCGACAACTTCGACGGTGCGGACTGGAAGGCCTTCGTCGCCGACTACCAGAAGACCTATCCGGTGTCGGCGGGCGGCTTCCCCAGCCCGAGCCTGTTTGCCTTCGTCTACTACGTCAACATGAAGGCTGCGCTCGACGGGCTGGCAGCGGTGAACGGTGACCTGAGCGGCGGCCAGGCCAAGTACCGCGAAGCGCTGAGCAAGATGGTGCTGAAGACGCCCACCGGCGAAGTGCGCCTGGACGGCAACCGGCAGGCCATCGGCACCACCTTCGTGACCGAAGTGGTGAAGGACGGCCAGGGCAACCTGTCGACCAAGGTGGCGCGCAAGGTCGACAACATCGACCAGTTGCTCGGCATGAAGAAGGAAGACTTCCAGATGGGCAGCCGCGACGTGCCCGCCTGTCCTTGACCCACCCCCGAGGCGGCTTCGCCGCTTCTCCCTCAATTGGGCAACTCCAGCGGCCCGGCAAAGCCGGTTCCGCGGCGTTTGCTTGACAGCGAGTTCGCGTTCTCGATGGCTTCGATCAGCAATCTGACACCACGGCGAGCCGTTGCCCCACGCGGGGCAGCGGCTGCGCCAGCGCGGCCGCTGATGAGCAGCGACGCGCTGGTGCTCGAAGGCGTGACACGCGCGTTCGGTGCCTTGCGTGCCGTCGACGATGTGTCGCTGACCGTGGCCGCGGGGCAGAAATACGCCGTGCTCGGCTCCAACGGCGCCGGCAAGACGACGCTGTTCAACGCCATCACCGGCGACTTCCCGCCCACCGCCGGGCGCATCCTGTTCTTCGGCGAAGACATCACCGCACTGCAACCCTACGAGCGCATCCGCAAGGGCCTGCGGCGCACCTACCAGTCGTCGCTGCTGTTCCGCGACCTGACGGTGCGCGACAACCTCTTTCTCGCGGTGCGCGGCGTGGTCAGCGGGCGCTTCAGCCTGTGGCGCGCCGGCGCCACGAGTGCCTCGCGCGTGGCCACCGAAGACGTGCTGCACCGGGTGCGGCTCGACCACCTGGCCGATGAAATGGTCGGCAACCTGGCGCACGGCCAGCAGCGGCAACTGGAGATCGGCATGGCGCTGGCCGGTGCGCCGCGGCTGATCCTCTTCGACGAGCCTGCCGCGGGCCTGTCGCCCGTCGAGCGGCGCGAACTGGTGGCGCTGCTGCGCGCCTTGCCCGCGCACATGAGCTTCGTGCTCATCGAACACGACCTCGACATCGCGCTGCGCGTGGTCGAGCAGGTGACGGTCATGCACAACGGGCGCGTGCTCAAGCACGGCACGCCCGAGCAGATCGAAAACGACCCCCAGGTGCAAGCCATCTACATGGGGGGCAAACACTGATGGCCTGGTTCGGACGGTCCGGCGGCGACAGCAAGAAGTCGAGCGCGCCGCTGCTGGTGGTCGAGGGGCTCGACGTCTACTACGGCCGCGCCCATGCGCTGCAAGGCGTCGGCCTGACACTGGGGCAGGGTGTGCTCGGCATCGTCGGCCGCAACGGCATGGGCAAGACCACGCTGTGCAATGCGATCACCGGGCTGGTGCCGGCCACCGGCAGCATCAGGCTGGCCGGTGAAGAGATCCTCGGCCTGTCGCCGAATGCCATCACGAAGCGCGGCATCGCGTATGTGCCGCAAGGCCGTCGCGTCTGGCCGTCGTTGTCGGTCGACGAAACGTTGCGCCTGGTCGCACGGAAGCCGCGCGATGTCGAGCGTGTCTACACGATGTTCCCGCGCCTGGCCGAACGCAAGGGCAACGGCGGCGGGCAACTCTCGGGTGGCGAGCAGCAGATGCTGGCGATCGGCCGGGCGCTGCTGCTCGAACCGCGCTTGCTGGTGATGGACGAGCCCACCGAAGGCCTGGCGCCGGTCATCGTGCAGCATGTCGAACAGTCGCTGCGCTCGCTGGTCGCCGAGGGCGACATCGCCATCCTGCTGATCGAGCAGAACCTCGGCGTGGCGCTCGAGGTGGCCGACCAGATCGGCGTGATGGTCAACGGCCGCATCGCCCACCTGATGCCGGCCGCACAACTGGCAGCCGACCGTGAACTGCAGGAGCAATTGCTCGGCGTGCGCAGCGGAGGCCACCACGACGAGCCCGATGACGCCCCCGCGCCGCCACCCGCCGCCGCCGATGAGGGCGAGCCGCAGCAGGTCTACACCGTGCAGCGCGCCCACGGTGATGGTGCACCGTCGCTGGCCGATCTGGCGACGCGCACGGTGCGTGGCTACAACCGCTGGAATGCCGGCGGCACGGCGGCGCCGGCAGCCGACATCCTGCGCGACCAGCCCGAACCCGCAGCGCCGACGCCGGCGCCAGCCAGCCGGCCGGCCCCGGCTGGCAAGGTGCTCGAATTCCCGGTTGCCGCCACCAGCGTGCGCGCCGCATACGTGGCCGGCACCTTCGACACCAAAGCGCGCGAGTTGTTTTTCATCCGCCAATGCCTGGAGAAGCTCGGCTTGCGCGTGGTGACGGTCGACCTGTCGACCGCCGGCAAACCGTCGCCGGCCAGCGTGCACCCGCGCGAGGTGGCGCGCCACCACCCCGGCGGTGAGGCGGCGGTGTTCAGCGGCGACCGTGGCAGCGCGGTGTCTGGCATGGCGCTGGCTTTCGAGAACTACCTGCGCACCCGGCGCGACCTCGGCGGCATCATCTCGGCCGGCGGCTCGGGCGGCACCTCGCTCGCCACGCCGGCCATGCGCGCCCTGCCGATCGGCTGCCCGAAGGTGATGGTCTCGACGATGGCCAGCGGCGACACCCGGCCTTATGTCGGCCCGAGCGACATCTGCATGATGTATTCGGTGACCGACGTGCAGGGCATCAACCGCATCAGCGAGAAGGTGCTGGCCAATGCCGCGCACGCGCTGGCCGGCATGATCAGCCACCCGCCGCCCGTCAGCGCCATCACCAAGCCGGCGCTCGGCCTGTCGATGTTCGGCGTCACCACCCCGTGTGTGCAGGCGGTGGCCAAACGCCTGCAGGACGAGTTCGATTGCCTGGTCTTCCACGCCACCGGCGTGGGCGGGCAGAGCATGGAAAAGCTCGCCGAATCCGGCCTGCTGGCCGGTGTCATCGACGTCAGCACCACCGAGGTGGCCGACGAAATTTGCGGCGGCGTGCTGTCGGCCGGTGCCACCCGGCTCGACGTGTTTGCGCGGCACGCCGTGCCTTACGTGGGTTCGTGCGGCGCGCTCGACATGTGCAACTTCGGCGCCTGGGACAGCGTGCCCGAACGCTACCGCGGCCGCAAGCTCTACCGCCACAACCCGACGGTCACGCTGATGCGCACCACGCCCGACGAAAACCGGGCGATCGGTGAATTCATTGCCGGCAAGCTCAACGCGATGAGCGGGCCGGTGCGCTTCCTGATCCCCGAAGCTGGCGTCTCGGCCATCGACAAACCCGGCCAGCCCTTCCACGACCCCGAGGCCGACCGCATGCTGTTCGCCACCATCGAACAGCACTTCCGCCCCGGCCCCAACCGCCTGCTGCAACGCCTGCCGCTGCACATCAACGACGAGGCTTTCGCCGATGCGCTGGTGGCGGCGTGGCGGGCTGTCAGCGTCGGCGCACGAAGCGGCAGCCAGCGCCGCCCCCTGCTGACCGAACCGATCTGACCCAGCCGAGACCCCCATGCCCCGCATCGCCAGACTACACATCCTGCAAACCCTGCGCGCCAAGATCGCCGCCGGCCGGCCGCTGATCGGCGGCGGTGCCGGCACCGGCCTGTCCGCCAAGTGCGAAGAGGCCGGCGGCATCGACCTCATCGTCATCTACAACTCGGGCCGCTACCGCATGGCCGGGCGCGGCTCGCTGGCCGGGCTGCTGGCTTATGGCAACGCGAATGAGATCGTCTGCGAAATGGCCACCGAGGTGCTGCCGGTGGTCAAGCACACGCCCGTGCTGGCCGGCGTCAACGGCACCGACCCATTCATGATCCCAGGCCAGTTCCTGCGCCGGCTGATCGACCTGGGCTTCAGCGGCGTGCAGAACTTTCCCACCGTCGGGCTGATCGACGGGACCTTCCGCGCCAACCTCGAAGAAACCGGCATGAGCTATGCGCTGGAGGTCGAGATGATCGGTGCGGCACGTGCGCTCGACCTGCTGACGACGCCGTATGTCTTCAGCGAGGCCGACGCCCGGGCGATGACCGCGGCGGGTGCCGACATCGTCGTCTGCCACCTCGGCTTGACCACCGGCGGCGCCATCGGGGCCGGCACCGGCACGGCGCTGCAACTGGCCGACTGCGTGGCGCCCATCAACGCCTGGGCGGCGGCTGCCAAGGCCGTCAACCCCGAGGTGATCGTGCTCTGCCACGGCGGGCCGATCGCCACGCCCGAGGACGCGCAGTTCATCCTGCGGCAATGCCCCGGTTGCCACGGCTTCTACGGCGCCAGCTCGATGGAGCGGCTGCCGACCGAGGTGGCGCTGACCGAAACCACGCGGCGTTTCGTCGCCATCACGCGCTGAATGTCCCCATCCATGCACATGGCTTTGCACCCCGTGCTGACCGGTCTGGCGGCTTTGCTCGCCGGCTGTGCGGCGGCGCCGCCAGCCTCACCGCCGCCGTCGTTGCAGACCCGGGCCGACGCCGTGCTGCACGACGTGCAGGCCAACGCCGACTTTGCCGGCGCCGTGGTGCTGATGCGTGGCGGTCAGGTGGTTTATGAGAAGGCGGTCGGCCTGGCCCAGCGCAGCCCCGACCGGCCCTTCACCACCAGCACGCCCAGTGACGGCGGCTCACTGGCCAAGACGCCTACCGCCGCCGCGGTCTGGGAGCTCGCAGCCGAGGGCCGGCTGTCGCTGGACGACCTGGTGACCCGCCATGTGCCCGAGCACCCCTACCCGGGCCACAGCGTGCGCCAGCTCGTCCCGCACCGCAACGGCCTGCCGGACTGCGGTGTCTTCGATGCCGACTTCGCGCCCGGCCCGGTGCGCGACACCACCGATCTGTTGCGCGCCGTGCCCAAGCGCCAGCCGCAACCGGTGTTCGCCCCCGGCGTGCAGGTGGCGTACTCGAACCTGGGGTTCGATACCGCCGCTCTGGTGGTGCAGCGCATCACCGGCAAGCGCATCGAAGCCTGGTGGCGCGAACGTTACTTCGGCACGCTCGGGCTGCAGGACATGTTCGCGCGCACTGCGCGTTTTGCCGACTGGCCGGTGCCGCGCACCGTGGGCTACCGCCGCGAGGGCCGCGAATGGGTGCTGAACGACGCCTTCGACGGCGAAGCCTTCATCGGTGCCTCCAACGTGCAGGCCAGCGCGCGCGACTGGGCACGCTGGGGCGACGGCTTTGCCAGCGGCCGCGTAATGGCCGCAATGCGTCTGCAAGCCGGGCTGCAAGAGGCGATGCTCGACAGCGGCCTGCCCGACCGTCTGACCCGTCTGAGCTGGTACTGCGACGCCAGCCTGCAGCGCTGCCACTACACCGGCGCCTACAACGGCTTCTTCGCCCAGGTGTACTGGCACCGCGCCACGCGCGAGGTGGTGGCCTGGGTCAGCAACAGCACAGTCCCGCCTTCGGCGTGCGCGCGCCTGACCCGCGATCTGCTGGATGTGCTGGCCGGCCGGGCGCCTGCGACTGAAGCCGCCCCGGTACTGACGGCCGCCCCGAAGGCGGAGCGCGCGCGCTGGGCCGGAACCTACGTGAGTGCAACGACAGGCCGGCTGATCATCGACGTCACCGCCGATGGCCGCAGTTTCCTGCGCGTCAACGACGGTGAACGCGTGTCGCTGTTCGCGCTGCCCGAAGGTGTCTTCTACGCACCGATGCTCGACTTGTGGCTGGGGTTCACGGGCCTGCCCGACGGCCCCACGCTGCACATCCGTTCCGTGTTCCATGTGGCCGAAGCCAGGCGCCAAGCGGCGCCTGGCGGTCTGACAAAGTAGCTTTGGAGAACACCCATGTCTGGCGCCCAATTCGGCAGTTTCATCCTCGGCCTGATCGTCGTTGCGATCATCGTCGCCATCGGCGTCTGGCTGCTGCACTGGTTGTACCTGCGCAGCAGCAAGGAGCGGGCGTTCGTGCGCACCGGCCTAGGCGGGCAGAAGGTGGTGCTCGACGGTGGCGCCTTCGTGCTGCCGATCGTGCACGACGTGATCCCGGTGAACATGAACACCCTGCGGCTCGAGGTGGTGCGCGGGCGCGACAAGGCCCTCATCACCAAGGACCGCATGCGTGTCGACGTGATCGCCGAGTTCTACGTGCGCGTGGCAGCCCAGCCCGACGCGGTGGCCGCCGCGGCGCAGACGCTCGGCCTGCGCACCATGGAACCCGCGCAGCTGAGGGAACTGGTCGAAGGCAAGTTCATCGACGCGCTGCGCACCGCCGCGGCCGACTTCACCATGGAAGAGCTGCACGAAAAACGCGGCCACTACGTCAAGCGGGTGCGCGAAGCGGTGGCCGAAGACCTGCGCAAGAACGGCCTGGAGCTCGAAGCCGCATCGCTGACGCAGCTCGACCAGACCGGCATGGAGTACTTCAACCCGAGCAACGCCTTCGACGCCGAGGGCCTGACGCGCCTGACCGAGCAGATCGAGCACCGCAAGAAGCAGCGCAACGATGTCGAGCAGGACACGCTGATCGCCATCCGCAACAAGAACCTGGAAGCCGAGAAGCTCAGCCTGGACATCGACCGTGAGAGCGAGTACGCACGCATCACCCAGCACCGCGAGGTGGAGATCGCGCGCGCCCGCCAGCGCGCCGAGCTCAGCACCGAACGCGCCCAGCGCGAGCGCGACGCCGAAGGTGCCGTGATTGCCGCCAAGCAGGCCACCGAAGCAGCGCGCATCCGCGCCGAGCAGAGCACCGAGCAAGAGCGCATCGGCAAGGAGCGTGCGATTCAGGGCGCCGAGATCGAGCGCCGCATGTCGCTGGAACTGGCCGAACAGCAGCGCGCCATCGCGGTGGCGCGCGAGAGCGCATCGCTCAGCGTGGCGCAGGCCGACGCCGAAGTGGCGCGCGCGCAGGCGGTGTCGGCCGAAGAAAAGGTGTTCACCACGCGCGAGGTCGAGATGGCCGAACGCAAGAAGGCCATCGATCTGATCGGCGCGGCGCAGTCGGCCGAGCGCGAGGCGCTGCGCCTGACGAGCGCGGCGCACGCCGAAATGGCCGCCAGTGCCGACCGGGGTGCGGCCGTGCGCGCGCAGGCCGAAGCCGACGCCGACGCCGACAAGATCCGCTCGCTGGCGATGCGCGTGCGCGCCGAGATCGAGGCCGAGGCGCTGCGCATGATGAACGAGGCGCACAACATGCTGACGCCCGAAGCGCGCATGTCGGCGCTGCGCATGCGGCTGGTCGACAAGGCCGAAGGCATCATCCGCGAATCGGTGCGGCCGATGGAGCGCATCGAGGGCATCAAGATCCTGCATGTCGACGGGCTCGGCGGCTCCGGCGGCCACAACGGCAGCGGCGAGGGCGGCGGCAACAACTTCGCCGACGGCGTGGTGAACTCGGCACTGCGCTTCCGCGCCCAGGCGCCGCTGGTCGACCAGTTGCTGCGAGAGATCGGCATCGAAGGCGGCGACATCCAGCGCCTGGTGGGCAGCGTCAGCGGTGCCACGGTGGCGCTGCCGCCGGCTGCACCGAAGGCGTGACGATGGCCGCAGAACGCAGCATTCGGCGAGTACAAATGGCGAGGGCCGAGACATGATCCGCGTTTACGTCTCCACCGTCATCGACGCCGGCGCCGACACCGTGTGGTTGCGCATCCGCGACTTCAACGCACTGCCGCTCTGGCACCCGGCGATCGTCGACAGCCGCATCGAGAACAACGAACCCAGCGACCGTGTGGGCTGCGTCCGCCACTTCCACAGCCGCGACGGCGGCATGATCCGCGAGCGGCTGCTGGCCTTGAGCGACTACGACTACAGCTGCACCTACGAGATCCTCGAGAGTCCGATGGGCGTGGCCAATTACGTGGCCACGCTGAAGCTCACGCCCATCACCGACGGCGGGCGAAGTTTTGCCGAATGGAGCGCCGAGTTCGACTGCGCTGAAGGCCGCGAATCCGAGCTCACCGACAGCATCGGCAACGGTGTGTTCCAGAGCGGCTTTGAAGCCTTGAAGCGTCACTTCAACAGGCGCTGAAAGCGGAGTCGGCCCGTTGCCGGCATGACTCGTTGCTTTCAACAACACCGGAGACGCCTATGCTGCCGAAGTTCGTTTCTGTTCTCTTGCCGGCGCTCATTGCCGGTTCAGTGGCCTTCGCCGCCGAGCCCATGAAGTTGCCGCCGCTGAAAAAACAGCCGACGGTGCAGAAAGTCATCGACGAGCACATCGACGCGCTGAACCAGTGCGACTGGAACCGGCTGATGGCGCAATACCCGAAAGACGTCGAGATCCACCTGCCCGACGGCGTCGTGGTGAAGGGCCGCGACAAGGTGGGTGATCTGTTCTCCGGCTTTTGCAAGGCGCGCCCCGATGGGCTGAAGGGCTTGAAGTTCACCGCCGAAAGCTCTTTTGTCGTCGGCAACACGCTGAACGTGATGTGGCGCGCCGAAGCCGACTTTCTGAGCGAGCCGTACAAGGGTTCCGACGCCTACGTGACGCGCGACGGTTTGATGGCCGCGCAAGTCACCACCTTCGACGGTGCCAAGCTCAAGTTCAAGAAGTAGGCAGGGCAGATGCTGCAACGGGTGATACGCAGCACGGTCATCGACGCGCCCATCGATCGCGTCTGGGCGGTGCTGCGCGACTTCAACAGCCACGACCAGTGGCACACGGTGGTCGACCAGAGCCGCATCGAAGGCGGCGAGCGCAGCGACCAGGTGGGCTGCGTGCGCAGCTTCCGCCTGAAAGACGGCAACACCATCCGCGAGCAACTGCTGTCGCTCGACGACCGCGAGTTCAAGTCGACCTACTGCATCGTCGAGGCCAGCGTGCCGCTGCAGCGCTATGTGGCCACGGTGACGCTGAAGCCGGTGACCGACGGCAAGCGCACCTTCTGGCACTGGGAGTCGACCTTCGGCACCCCGCCGGGCCGTGAGCGCGAGCTGGGCCAACTCGTCGCCGAAGGCGTCTACGAAGCCGGCTTCGAGAACCTGCGCCGCCATCTGCAGCAAGGCGGTGACCTGCGCACGCCGGGCGCGGCGCCGATGCCGGCCGCGCTGCCGCTGCCGTCGCGGCGCATCGCCGTGCGTCGTTACGGCGGCCCCGAGGTGATGCTGGCTGAAAACGACGAGGCAGCGGCGCCCGGCCCCGGCGAGGTACGCATCCGCCAGCGTGCGATCGGCGTCAATTTCTTCGATGTCTATCTGCGCCGCGGCTGGATTCCGCCGCTGTTTCCGGTGTCGACCGATACGCCCGGCGTGCCTGGCATGGAAGCCGCCGGCATGGTGATCGACGTCGGCGCGGGCGTCACGGCCTTGCTGCCCGGCGACCGCGTGGCCTACCTCGGCCCGCGCCCGGGCGCGTACTGCAGTGTGCGCAGCGTGCCGGCCGCGTGGGTGGTGCGGCTGCCGCCGGCCGTGGAGGTCGACGTTGCCGCCGCGCTGCTGCTGAAGGGCTTGACCGCCGACATGCTGCTGCGCGACCTGGGCCGCGTGCGCGCCGGCACCCGGCTGCTGGTGCACGCCGCGGCGGGTGGCGTCGGCCTGCTGGTGTGCGGCTGGGCGCGGCGGCTCGGTGCCACGGTCATCGGCACGGTGTCGAGCGAAGAGAAAGCCCGCGTGGCGCGCGAACACGGCTGCCAGGAGGTGGTGGTGACGCGCGACTACCGTTTTGCCGACGCCGTGCAAAGCCTGGCCGGCGGCGCCGATGTGATCGTCGACGGCCTGGGCGACGCCGCACGCGAGCAGAACTTTGCCGCGCTGGCGCCTTGCGGCCACTGGATCAGCCTGGGCCAGGCCAGCGGCGCGCTGCAACCGATCTCGCCCGACTGGCTGGTGCAGAAATCGCTGACGTTCTCGCGGCCGGTGGTGTTCGACTTCGTCGCGAGCCACGCGGTGCTCGACGAACGTGCCCGCCGGGTCTGGGCGGCGTTGGCCGACGGCACGATCAAGGCGCCGCTGATCGAACGATATGCGCTGGATGCTGCCGCCCAGGCCCATGCCCGACTCGAATCGCGCGCCAGCATCGGCGCACTGATCCTGACTGCTTGAGGAGAACGCCCATGATCGTCGGCATGAACCACTTCACCGTGATCTCCGAAGACACGCAGAAGACGCTCGATTTTTACGTCGGTCTGCTCGGCCTGAGTGTCGGCCACCGGCCCGACCTCGGTTTTCCGGGCGCCTGGTTGTATGCCGGCGGCGAGCAAGCGCTGTTGCACATCTACTTCGACAAACCGGTGCCGGCGCAGCGCGCAGGCGTCATCGACCACATGGCGTTCAGCGCCACCGGCCTGGCCGAAGTGAAAGCGCGTTTCGATGCCGCCGGCATGAAGTACGACCTGCGCCGGCAGACCGGCGCAGGCACCTGGCAACTCTTCTGCCACGACCCCAACGGGGCGCGCGTCGAACTCGACTTCGACCCTGCCGAGGTGTTGTAGGCCGATCTGCCGGCGTCAGCAGTCGGCGTTTCGTGGCGAGCCATGGCGCACTTCGTTTTGGCGCGAGGTGCCGAAGCAACGGCTCCGGCCCGCCATACCCCGCGCCCACTTGTCGGGCCAGCTCGGACTGTCGCTGGACCTCGGCGTGACCCAGGCCCGGTGCCATCGAGACGCCAGCGCAGCAACAATACGGGCGAGGGTTCAGGCCTGCCGGGCTTGTCCCTGACGCGCTTTGAAGGCGGAACACACGATGGACTGGTTCGAGCGAATCACAGGTTTCAGGGAACTCCATTACGACAGCACACGCAGCCGCCTGTCGATCGTCGACGGCCGTCTGGTATCGAGCCGATCCGAGGCGACCTGGAAAGTCGGCCAGCTGGAGACGCCGACCTTGCGCGACCTGCGGGCACGCGCCGCAGGTCTGACGACGGGCCACGGCTCGAACAGCGTTCACTGCCTTTCAGCCGATGTTCGCGAGTTGCATCGCCGCCCGGAAAACGCGGGCGCGCTCTTCCAGGTGGCTTCGCAGTTCAATCTGCTGGAGATGGTGGGGCCCGATGTGACGCCGGATCACGGCGTCACGGCTACCAGGGCGATCACACCCAGGGTCCGGCCTGCGCCATCGCGGCAGGTGCGGCCACCATCTTCCGAAACTACTTTGCTCCGGTCGGGGAACGAATCGGTCATCAGCGCGACGCTCAGATCGACTGCCTGCGAGACATCGGGCGCACCCTCGGCAACGACGCCGACCGGATCTGGCGCATGAAAAACGGCTACGCCATGTGCAGCGCCGAAGGCCTTGCCGAGATTGACCGACAGCCCGATGCCATGGACGGGCATGGGCTGGATGCCTTGCGCGGACAGCTGAGAATCGGTCTGCAGTGGCAGGCAGACGTCACCGACCTCGATACCGATGGGCATCAGGTCTTGCAGGCCTTCTGCTCAGCGCTGCCCGTGGCCTACAAGGCGCAGAGTGGCGCCAAGACGTTCGACGCGGCGGCCTTGCGGCGAATGGCCGCCGGCATGCTGCAGGGCTGAACCGCGCACGCTCCTGGCTGCCGGCCCGCCTGATTTCGCTGGACGCCGGACTACCATGGCGTCTTGGCCCGCACCGGAGGTTCCATGAAGTCCCAGATCCTGCTTGCCCTGAGCTTCCTGCTCGCATCGGGCAGCGCGCTGTCGATGAGCGAGTGCCGGACCGATTGCGAGAAGACCTACAAGGTCTGCACGACCAGCGGCAAGGGTTCCGAGCGTCTCTGTCTTGCCGCGCTAGAGAAATGCCGCAAGGCCTGCGTGAAGAAGGGTCCGGTCTCGCCGACGCCTTGACGGGTGGACCGGCGGTCTTCTCGAAAGACTCGACGATGACAGCGCAGGACATTCTGCGGCACTGCGACGCCGGCACGGTCTGGCCCGAGCCGGGCGGCGCCGGCTTCACGGACCTGGCATCCGCTTACCAGACGGCGCTGGCGGTGCGTGCGCTGCGCCTGCAACGCGGCGAGTCACCGCGGGGTTACAAGATCGGTTTCACCAACCACCTGATCTGGCCGCGCTACCAGGTGTTCGCGCCGATCTGGAGTTCCCTGTGGAACACGACGGTGGTTCACTGCGACGGCGCCGGCAGCCTGTCGCTGGCACGGCTCTGCCAGCCACGCCTTGAACCCGAGGCGGTCTTCGGCTTCAAGGCGACGCCACCCGCCGGTGCCGGCCCGGGCGAATTGTTCGAGGCCCTGAACTGGGTGGCACCCGGTTTCGAGATCGTGCAGTCGCACCAGCCCGACTGGAAGTTCACTCCTCCGCAGACCGTGGCCGACGGCGGCTTGCACGCCCGCCTGCTGGTCGGCCGCAAGGTGCCAATCGCCGACCTGGCGCAAGACGCTGCGCAACTCGATCAACTGCTGTCATGCGCGCGCGTGCGCCTGCGCAGGAACGGCGAGTTCGTGGAAGAAGGCGCTGGCGCCAACGTCCTGGGCAGCCCGCTGCGGGCGTTGAAGCACTTCCTGGCCGAACTGCGAGCCTGCCCGGGCGCTGCCGACATCGCCGCGGGCGACATCGTCACCACCGGCACCTGGACCGATGCCTGGCCGGTGCAGGAAGGCGAAAGATGGACGGCCCATTTCGACGCGGCCCTGCCCGCGCTCGAAGTCAGCTTCGGCCGATGAGGGTGCGCGGTTGACTGCGTTCCCCTCCACCTTGTTCCCGAAAGTGAACCCGATATCGCGCGTGAACCACTCGGCTGGGCGCTGAACGGGTGTCAGGCGCGCTTCGACGCATGCGAGTCAGCGCGCCCGGCGCTCGACCAGACCGAGCTCGATCAGGCAGCGTGCGCTGTCGAGAATGCTCTGCTCCACCGGCCGCGTGGTCCAGCCGAGCACGGCCTGCGCGTGGCTGGCGTCCTGGTGGCGCACGCTGCCCAGTTCCCCCACCACGGCGCGCGCCAGCGGGTTGAAGAGGGCGGCCCCGCGCACCAGCCAGTCGGGCACGTTGCGCCGGGTGACCTTGTGCGCCTGCGAGCCGAGCTCGTTGCGCAGCAGGTCGGCCATCTCGCGCAGCTTCATGAAGCGGCCGGAAGCGATGAAACGCTCGCCGGCCAGGCCCGGGGCCGTCAGCGCCCGCACATGCAGGTCGGCGACGTCGCGCACGTCGGCGATGCCGAAGCCGATGTCGGGGCAGGCGCCCAGGCTGCCGTCGAGCAGCTTCCTGACGATGACCACCGAAGCTGAATAGTCCCGGCTCCACACCGGCCCCAGCACCACCGAAGGGTTGATGCTGCAAAACTCCAGGCTGCCGCCCTCCCGGGCCACCCAGTCGCGTGCTGCGCGTTCGGCGATGGTCTTCGACTGGATGTAGGGCGAGATGCCGGGCTGGTCCAGCCGCGTCCAGTCGGCTTCGGTGAAGCGGTGCTCGCCGCGGCCGCGGCCGTAGGAGATGGCGGCCACCGACGACGTCATCACGAAGCGCCTGACGCCGGCGTCCCTGGCCGCGCGCAGCGCACGCAGCGCGCCGTCGCGCGCCGGCACGATCAGTTCGTCGGCGTGTTTCGGCACCCCGCTGGGCAACGGCGAGGCAAGGTGCGCCACGTGGCTGCAGCCGGCCATGGCCTCGGCCCAGCCGGCGTCGGCGTTCAGATCGGCGGCGAAGAAGCGCAGCCGGCTGTCGTCGACGGCCAGCAACTGGCGCACCGCGTTTTCGCGGGCCAGGCTGCGCACGGTGGTGTGCACCGACCAGCCTTCGCCCACCAGCTGGCGGATCAGAAAGCCGGCGATGTAGCCGCTGCCACCGGAGACGAAAACATGATCGGCCATTCGAGTCTTCCCCTTGCCGCGCGGTCGTGTCGACCTGCATTGTGCGGTGGGGCGCCGCAGGCGGGAACACCATGAGCCCGGGGCGCGATGCGCAACGTACCATCGACCGCTATCACCCGCCATCAACCGCCATCGAGCTGCGGTCTGCCCGGCGGCGCCGGCTGGCGCCGCAACAGCGCGCTTGAAGCGCTCGATGTCCGCAGCTTGTTCGCCGACATCCCCGTTTCATCGTCCAGGAAGACCCGATGTCGCAAAGTCTCGCAAACAGCAATCCCGACTGGCAGCCCTATCGCGGCGCGCAGCCGCCCGAGTCACCGCCGGAGATCGTGATTCCGGACGCCATTCCGCTGGATGAGCGGGTCTGGGTGCCGGTCGGGGAACGTGTCTGGTTCCGCCCGCTGTGCCTGAGCGCATCGCGCGGCTACTGGGTCAACCTGCTGAAGGTGAAGAGCGCCGGCTTGCTGTCGCGCCACCGCCACCCGCAGCCCGTGCACGGCTACGTGCTGAAGGGCAGTTGGCGCTACCTGGAGCACGACTGGGTGGCCACCGAAGGCGGCTACGTCTACGAAGCGCCGGGCGAGACGCACACGCTGGTCGTCGACCCCGGCGTCGAGGAGATGATCACGCTGTTCCAGGTGAACGGCGCCATGATCTACGTCGACCCCGACGGCAACACCACGGGTTACGACGACGTCTTCACGCGCATCGCAAAGTGCCGGCGCCACTATGAAAGCATTGGCCTGGGTGCCGGTTTCGTCGATCAGTTCATACGCTGAAGGCGCACTGCGGCTTCAGCCGGCCGCCGCCGGCTTGCGCATGCCCTCGCAGGGGTCAGCGCGTGGCTGTGTCGCGGTGAACACGACGCGGTCGAAAGGGGCAGCGTCAGTGCTGCCGCGGCCTTCGAGCAAACCGATCGACTCGCTGCGCGCCCGCGTGGCCGAAGTCAGCCAGCGCGGCACGCCGAGGTCGGTCTGCACATGACCGTTGCCGGCCAGCAGCAGCACGCCGCGGTCAGCGAATTTCTCCACCGTGCGCGCCATGAACTGGTCGCGCGCCGACTGCGCCAGCGCCATGCGCCGGGCGGTGGGCTCGTCGAGCATGCCGCAGTGGCTGGCCATGACGGCGGCCACGATGCCGGCTTCGACATCGGCCGGCACGGCGGGCTCGAAGCCGCTGGCGGCCAGGCCCTGTGTCATCACGGTTCGCGCCTCCAAGCGCGACACGTTGGCGGCGACGACGGGCAAGTCGTACCGCAGCGCCAGCGTGATGAACGGTTTGTAGAAATCCCAGTCCCAGCCGGCGCCGGGCGCCGACGCGGCGGCGACCAGCGCGGCAGCGTCCGGGGCGGGGCGCCGGGCGCGCAGGCGGTCGATGTCGGGCTGCCGGTCACGGTCGAACTGCTCCATCAGCAGTGCCGGCCGCGCGCCCGCCGCCAGGCTGGCCTCGAAGGCGCGCAGGCGCATCGCGTGCTGCGCGGCGTTGTCGTGCACCTCGCCGAGCAGCACCACGGGTTGCTCGAAGCGCAACTCGGCGGCCGGGCGCGGCGCGGTGCAGGCTGACAGGAAGGCGGCCATCACCAAGACTGCGGCCCTGGTGCGGCTGGCGGCTGTTGGAGGTCGAAGTCTCATGCGCGCCTGTCCATCACGGCGGAGCCATTCATCCCCCGCGGGAGGCGGACGACGCAGATCGTCGGCCCGCCGGCGCTCTTAGAGCTCGACTCGCAGGCTGGCAAACCGGCCGCCGCCTTGCCGGTCGTCTTGACAATCCGGGCTCGGCGCGGGCTGCTGACACCGCGTCTCACGGTCGGACCCCCGAACCGGAGCGCGCATCGCGCGGTGATTCCGAAGTCGAAGGCGGTACCGGAATCCAAGTGTCTGGGCTGACCTCGGCCAGGCCGGCCCGCGCGGCCTGGCTGATCGCCAGCACTGCCGGGTTGGTCAGCCGCCGCTCGCCCGAAATGCCGTAGATGTAGTGCAGCACCTCGTCGGTGCGGCCGACGGCGGCCAGATGGAACTGGGACGCGACCTCCTTGGCCACCAGGGTCGGCATCGGAAGCACACCAGCGCCGGCCTGGCCAAAGGCCTTCATCACGGCGGTGTCATCGAAGTCGCCGATGACATGGGGGCGAATCTGCAGGCTGTCGAACCAGCGCAGCAGTGGTGAGCGCACGGCAGCGTCTCCGCCGGGCAACATCATCGGCGCGTCGTTCAGGCTCTGTGGAAAACCGGCGCGCAGCCGCCTGGCCAGCGCCGGGGCCGCCAGGAAGGTCATGCCGCCCTGCATCAGCAGATGGTTGTAGCCGCGCACGTTCATCGAACTCGGTATCGGGCGGTCGGAAATGACCAAGTCCAGCTGGTGTGCCGCGAGCAGCGTCAGCAGTTCGGCAAAGCGCCCCTCGCGGCAGACCAGCCGTGGCGGTGGTGACAGGGTCAGGGCGGGCGCCACCAGCCGGTAGGCCACCACTTTCACGACCGATCCGGTGACCCCCACGCGAAAGACGTTGCCGGTGGCCCCGGGACGGTCGCGCAACGCGTCTTTCAGTTCTTCACCGACGGTGAACAAACGGTCGGCGTAGTCGAACACCAGATGGCCGGTGTCGGTGAGCTCCAGTTTCCGGCCCGCCCGGCGCCACAGCGGTTGACCGATGGCCGCTTCGAGCAGGCGGATCTGCCCGCTGATCGACTGCGGGGTGACGTGCAACTGCTCGCCCGCCTTCGCCACGCCACCGCTCTTGGCGATGACCCAGAAGTAATGCAGATGCTTGTAGTTGAGATTCTGCATTCACCGATGCATCGAAAAAACCGAGTTTAAGCTGGGTCGAATCCGACTTGGGTTCCCCGGGATGCTTGTTTATCGTTCAGAGCGCTGTCCAAGGCTTGCGCTAGACAAAGACCCTCGTAAAGATCAGTGATTCGCATTTAAAACGGAGACTCTCATGGAACGTCGTTCATTTCTCTCAAAAGCCACCGTCGGCGCCGGCGTCGGCACCGTCGCGCTGGCCGCTCCGGCCATCGTCAAAGCCCAGCCCACCGTGCGCTGGCGCTGTTCTTCGGGCTTCCCGAAGGCACTCGACACCATCTTCGGCGCTGCCGAAGATGTCTCCAAGCGCGTCAGCGATGCGACGAATGGCAAGTTCGTGATCAGCGTGGCGCCGGCCGGCGAAATCGTGCCCATGCCCCAAGCCGCCGACGCGGTGGCTGCCGGCACGGTGGAGTGCTCGCACACGGCCGCGTTCTATTACGTGGGCAAGGACCCGGCCTGGGCGTTCGGCTCGTGCATCCCGTTCGGCATGAATTTCCGCCAGATGAACGCCTGGTGGTTCGAGGGCGGCGGCGAGAAGATGTTCAACGAGTTCCTCAAGCCGCAGGGCGTGAGCTACGTGCTCAGTGGCAACACCGGCGCGCAGATGGGGGGTTGGTTCCGCAAGGAGATCAACACCATGGAAGACGTCAAGGGCCTGAAGATGCGCATCCCCGGCCTCGGCGGGCGCTTGTTCTCTGCCGTCGGCGCGGTGCCGCAGCAGATCCCCGGTGGCGACATCTACCCGGCGCTGGAGCGCGGCACCATCGACGGCGCCGAGTGGGTCGGCCCGTTCGACGACGAGAAGCTCGGCTTCCACAAGGTGGCCAAGTTCTACTATTACCCGGGCTTCTGGGAGGGCGGCGCGGGGCTCGGCTGGCTGGTCAACAACAAGGCCTTCGACGCGCTGACGCCGGATTACCGCGCGATCTTCCTGGCCGCCGCGCACGAGGCCAATGCCAGCATGATGGCCAAGTACGACGCCCGCAACGGCCCTGCGCTGCGCCGCCTGATCGCTGGCGGCACGCAGGTCAAGCCCTATCCGCGGCCGGTGCTCGACGGTTTCTACAAGGCGGCATTGCCGATGTATGCCGAGCTGAGCGCCGGCAACGCCAACTTCAAGAAGTTGTACGACAGCTACAGCGGCTTCCAGAAGGAATCTGTGAGCTGGATGCGGTTCACCGAGAACACCTTCGACGACTTCATGGCGCAGACGCTGCGCGGCTGATCGCGCGGCGAGCCGCCGCCTTCACCTTCAAGCCCCGCCCCGAGCGGGGCTTGTTCGTGATGGCGGCGTATTTCTTACGTCAATCTGACAAATTGTGGTGCAGCGCCTGGTGCGGCGCATGGCCCCATACCTGCAGCGCGCTGCCGGCCATCGGCCCTGCCGATCAGCCCCGAAGAGGAATCTTGATGAACGCACTTCTTGCCTTCAGTCGCGGTGTCGACTGGATCACCGAACGCATCGGCCGCGCCGTCTGCTGGCTGCTTTTGGCGGCAGTCATCATCAGCACCGGCAACGCCATCATCCGCAAGGCGTTCAACATGAGCTCCAACGCCTACCTCGAGGCGCAGTGGTACCTGTTCGCGGCGATCTTCATGCTCGGCGCCGGCTACGTCTTCCTGCACGACCAGCACGTGCGCATCGATGTGATCTCCGGCAAGCTCAAGCGCCGCACGCAGGTGTGGATCGACGTGGTCGGCATCGTGTTCTTCCTGCTGCCCTTGTGCGCTTTCGTCATCTGGACCTCGTTGCCCTCGGTGGCCACGGCCATCCAGACCCAGGAGGTCTCGGCCAACCCCGGCGGGCTGATCCGCTGGCCGCTGTACATGCTGGTGCCGGTAGGTTTTGCGCTGCTCGCGTTGCAAAGCCTGTCGGAACTGTTCAAGCGGCTCGGCTACCTCAGCGGCCACGGGCCCGACCCGCACGCCAAGCCGGAGAAGACCGACGAAGAATTCCTGCTCGAAGAGATGCAGCAAGAGGCCGCCGCGCGTGAGGCCGCCGCCGTTCGGGCGCAGCCGGCCGCTGGGGGCAAGGCATGAGCTTCATCGCCGCCAACATCGCGCCGATCATGTTCGGCGCGCTTCTCCTCTTTCTGCTGACGGGCTTCCCGGTCGCCTTCGCTCTTGCCGCCACCGGCATGAGCTTCGGCTGGCTGGCGGTCGAACTCGGCATCGTGCCGGCCGCGTTCTTCAACGCGCTGCCGCTGCGGTTGTACGGAATCATGGCCAACGACGTGCTGCTGGCCATCCCTTTCTTCACCTTCATGGGCCTGATCCTCGAGCGCAGCCGCATGGCCGAAGACCTGCTCGACACCATCGGCCAGGTCTTCGGGCCGATGCGCGCGGGGCTGGCCATCGCGGTGGTGCTGGTCGGCGCGATGTTGGCTGCCACCACCGGCGTGGTGGCGGCGTCGGTCATCTCGATGGGGCTGATCTCGTTGCCGATCATGATGCGCTACGGTTACAGCCGGCCGCTGGCGGCGGGGGTCATCACCGCCTCGGGCACGTTGGCGCAGATCATCCCGCCGTCGATCGTGCT
>Ga0105046_10001077_pt1 | contig 41048 bp, 43 predicted proteins | sample MAT03_FD_78385 | JGI IMG/M metagenome (GOLD analysis project Ga0105046, IMG submission 78385) | Freshwater microbial communities from Lake Fryxell liftoff mats and glacier meltwater in Antarctica - MAT-03 (megahit assembly) | ecosystem: Environmental > Aquatic > Freshwater > Ice > Liftoff... | reverse complement strand
TACGTACAGTGGTGTGAGAGGCGCACCTCGCTTGTTAATTCAGGCGAGGCCGTCTACTCGATTACCCGACGTTTTTTGTTCGTCTAGTATTTGATTGATAATTGGAGATGTCCACCGAAACCTAACTCGACGATTTTTTGTAAGGTCGATATGCGTACTTCTTTTATATCATTCTCAATTTTTGATATATAGGATTTTGTTGTCCCGCACTTTTCGGCGAGTTGTTCTTGAGTAAGTCCCTTTTTTAACCGAGTGTCGCGAATTAGTGCGCCCATTTTGAAGGGCTCATAGCCTGCTTCTAATTTGTCGCGTTTTTTTGTGCCACGTTTACCGTATTGTTCATCTTTGAACTGTTCGAGTGTTTTTACGTTACTTTTTTTCATTGAAATATCCCTCCTTTATTTTTAGTGCTTTTTCAATTTCTTTCTTAGGTGTCTTTTGGGTTTTCTTTTGAAACCCGTTAGCTAAAACAACCAATTGTCCTTGATCGAAAAAGCAGAAGATTCTAAAAATGTCGCTACCCAATTAAATTCTTATTTCATAGAGTGCGTTGGTGTTTTCAAGATGTTTTAAATAAGTCTCCGGAACCCTTTGCAATTCTTCAATCAAATCGAATGTCCAGATAATTTTGTCTTTTACTTTTTGTCGTTGCTTTACGAAAAACTCGCTAAAGTAATCCTTATAAACGATTATCCTCCGAACTTTGTTTTTATTGTCCACGATACAAAAATAAACAAAGTTGTCCTTAAGTGCAACTTTAAAATTTGATATTTATGTTAAATTGTCTGAGAAGATGTCCTGTAAGAATGACGGGTAACTACCAGATTGTCGCCACAAACGAACGGTTACGAATGGGTAACAAATGAAACGGATTTGAAAAAAAATGCAATTTTAGTAGGCCGAATAAAGATAATAGATTTGTTGGAACTTTAAAATTCAATAGTTAAAATCCCTCAAACGACACATGCAGTTTGTCGCGGAAGTATTATTTTTTTTGCGAATGTGTGCCGGTTTGCGGACTGGATGTGTTGGTGCTTCTTACTCCGCTTGGAGGACTTGAAAAACCACTATTGCTAGGATTAGTGACATTAGGCGCAGCGGGGTCAACAGTGTAGGAGCCGGTAGAGCCTGGTGCTGTGGAGTTAGACGGAACGGAAGGTGCTGGGTTTTGCTGTGGCAACGTATTGGCAGGAGGCACAGTGGTGTTAGCCCCGGAGTTAGGAACAGGAGTGTTGTAGGAGTTTGCCTGCGCATTTATAAAATTGAAGGAAGCAATAAGGGCAATGGTCAGGAGGAGAGTTTTCATAGTAAAAATAGTTTAGGCCCGTAAAAAGTATGGAAAAGAAGCGCCGTATCCTGATGAAAAAAGTATCAATCAAATCAATATTAGTTAACGGCGCTTCGCTTTCGTTAACTGGTAAATACAAATCTGATACCAGTGTTTGTTATACTGTCCTCGGAATTCCCCACACACAATGGCATTTAATTTTCAGCATGCACTAAGTGATCTACACAATTTGTCAATATAATTCTTTGCAATTGCATCAAAAGGCCGTTATCCTTGGTGGTGACGCGGCATTTATGATGAATCTGGTGAAAGACGGTGTGGTCTATTCTTTATATTCTTATTTCGAATTTTACGTGGAAGTAGTGATTGAAAAAGACTCGAGTCGCCTCGTAGAAGTTTTTGCCTTTACCGATGAGGAAGTCCTGGAAAAATATCTTGATCGAATAGTGCTCGTTGGATTGTAACTAGCTCATTTTAATTCCAGCACGTTTGCACCAAGCTCTTCTACTTTGATGCGCTCAAGCCTTTTTTCATGCACGGTGATCAGTACTTCCAGCGAACCAGAACCTACCACAAGCGATAAAATGTGTCCTGCGCGCGCGTTATAATTCTTGTCTCCTCCAACACCATGTGCGTGTATGGAGGGCTTGCCGTTTTGCCAGCCAATACTGCCATCCAGCGATGCCAATTCAAAACCTTCAAATGTTCTGGACTTGTACGTTTTCTTTTTCGCATTAAAGAATCCGAAATCAACATTTACAAAACCCATCCCTGTGAAAGTGGCAGAGGGGATGTTTTCCCTCAGGCTTAATTTTTCGAGCTCTTCGAATAAATAGTCACCTTGTTTAAGTACCATTAAGTACCCTTCGATCACCTTTATATACTTAGGCGAAGCACTGGAGTCAACCCCTTGTGAATGAAGTGTGCCGCAGAGTAAGAGTGATAGAATCAGGAAGCTTATATAAAATAGTTTCATTTGTTTGATTTGAAATTCTTGAATTTATGGCTGATGAATTCAGATACCGCGTAAACTGAAACAATCATAAAGATTGTGGTGGCGACAAGGATTTTTACCAGCTTCATCCAGAGTGTTTAGTGTGTGTGAAAAATATAAAAAGCAAAAACCATCCTCTTGGATGGTTTTTGCTTTGGGATAATGCTTACGATTAGTTAACAATTACCAGGTATTTGGATGCGCTCCAGAATCTTTCCGGATTACTTATCATGATGCTGTTGTACATTTTATCAGTTTTATCAACCGAGTAAGAATCGCTGGGATGTGTCGAAACCATTTTCATCGTTTTGCTGTTTACCGGAATGCTCGTAGTTTGCGTGTAGTCAATTTTAGTGAACATGCTGTTATCGAGATTCTCGCTAAGTTTCGCTGTTTTACCAATTCCTAATAAGCCACCTTTTTTATCAATCAGGTTTGCTTTTTCAAGATCTTTTGAATGACCTACAATGTAATAGGCAGCATGCAATTCGTTAGTACGATCAAAGATAGTTTGCATGTTAGTTGTGTTTTGCATGTTAAGTGTATCCACTTGTGTTTGCAATTGAGCAACTTGTGCATTCAAAGAATTTAATCTGTCGTTTAGCTCAGCTAATTCGAGGTATTTTTGATTTAACTGGTTCGTTAAAGTTTCAACGGCTTTTTGTAATTGTGAATTTTTCTTATCCGAACGGCTTAAACGACGGTTCAAGTCTTTCAGTTTTTTATTGTTGGCTTCCATTAAATCATTAATCGCTTTGATCTCTTCATTAATACGGGCTTTTTGATCAGCTTTAAGGTCAGATTTGTTGGAGTTCATCGCAATGATGTTCTGTCTGCGGGTTACTGAGTCCAGATTTCGTTCTACCTCGTTAAACGATGACATAAAATCGTTCACTGAAGTTTCGCGGTCATCAATTACTGCTAAAAGAGAATCTCTCTCGCGTACTACAGAAGCATCTTGCTTAGGGTCTTTACACGCGGTCATCATGATGAGAGCAGACGCGGCAATAAAAATGTAATTTTTCATAGTATTTTTTTTGATTTTTGTTTGAGGTTAATCCCTGATTTTTTCAATTTAATTTTTCGGGGACACTCATCTGCTGAAAACTTTATGCCAAAATTTAACATACTGGAGTGTGCCTATTTTTAGTGGGATAGCGGGGTGGCCCTGAACGAACTGGGTAATCAGTTCCACAAAGTGCGCCACGAACCCGGGTCAAGTACTCAAAGTGGTTTTTCTATCCATACTAAAATCAGGCAAATAAAATTTGGCACGAATTTTTCTTTTTTTAAGTGAATTAAAGAATTTTTTATGACTATCCTGGAAACTAAAATTTTGAAGGGACCAAACTTCTGGTCAAATTATCGCCATAATCTTATTGTATTAAAACTCGCTATTGGAAAGTATGAGCAATTCCCTACAAACAAACTAAGTGGTTTTTCGGAACGGATGGAGGCGATGATTCCCTCGTTGTTTGCACACCGTTGTTCTCAAAGTTATGAAGGTGGATTTTTTGAACGCGTAAAAGAAGGAACCTGGCTTGGACATGTTATTGAGCACATTGCGCTGGAGATCCAATGTCTCGCAGGAATGGAAGCAGGATTTGGCCGCACACGTTCTGCCGGAGATGAAGGTGTGTACCACGTTATTTTTGCTTACGAGATTGAGTCGGCAGGGATATACGCCGGTGAAGCGGCTGTGCGCATCGTAGAACATTTAATTTCAGGTGAAGTTTATGATATCCATAAAGACCTCGATGTATTAAAGCGCATTAAATTGAGAAAAGGTTTTGGTCCAAGTACAATGTCGCTCATTAATGAGGCGAAAAGGAAAAATATTCCAGTGCGGAATATGGAAAATGGATCGCTGGTCTTATTGGGACAAGGGGCCAACCAAAAAATGATCCGTGCATCAATGACTTCTGACACGAGCAGCTGGGGAATTGAAATGGCATGCGATAAAGATGAAACTAAGAAGATCTTAGCGCGCGCTTATGTGCCCGTTCCCAAGGGAGAAGTTTGCAGAACGGTAGAAGGATTAAAAGAGTCTATTCAAGAAATTGGTTTCCCTTTGGTAATCAAGCCCATTGACGGCAATCACGGAAGAGGCATCACTATAAATATTCATACCGTGGAACAAGCCCTTGCGGGATTCGAAATGGCGAGGACAGTTTCCGACGATATCATTGTAGAGAAATATGTACAGGGAGACGATTACCGTTTTCTCCTCGTAAATTATAAATTAATTGCTGTGGCAAAGCGCACTCCGGCTATGGTAATGGGCGATGGTGTTTCTTCCATACAAAGGTTGATCGATCAAACCAACACAGATCCAAACCGGGGCGATGGACACGAAAAAGTAATGACCACCATTAAAGTGGATCAGGTAACGGAAACAATTTTAAGAGAGAAAAATTTAAGCCTCGAACATATTTTACCATTGGGTGAAATTTTATTCCTGAAAGACACTGCCAATATTAGCACAGGTGGCACGTCTACAGATGTTACAGACATAGTGCATCCAACGAATGTTTTTATTGCGGAACGGATCGCGAAATTAATGAACCTGGATATTTGCGGAATTGATGTTGTCGCCAAAGATGTCAGCGTTCCATTAACTGAAAATAATAACGGTGCCGTCATCGAAGTAAATGCTTGCCCGGGTTTCCGCATGCATTTAAGTCCTTCAAAAGGTCTTGCACGAAATGTTGCTGAGCCAGTAATTGACATGCTGTTCCCTAGTGGTGGAAAATCTTCGCGCATTCCGGTTATTGCGATCACTGGCACTAACGGTAAAACAACTACCACACGTTTAACGGCGCACATTGCTAAAACCGCGGGACACAAAGTTGGCTATACCACAACAGACGGAATTTATATCCAGGACCATTTGATTCATTATGGAGATTGTACCGGTTATCAAAGTGCTTCCACCATACTTGCAGATCCTACTGTAGATTTTGCAGTGCTGGAATGTGCTCGTGGCGGCTTGCTGCGTTCTGGATTGGGATTCGATCATTGTGATATTTCGATTGTAACAAATATTTCTGAAGACCATTTGGGATTAAAGGGAATTAAAACGCTATCAGAAATGGCAAAGGTAAAATCGGTAGTTCCTAAAAGTACGTTTGATCATGGTTATGCCATTTTAAATGCGGATGATAATTTGGTTTATGGAATGTCGGAAGAGCTGGATTGTAATATTGCATATTTCAGTACCGACGGAAACAATGCGCGCATCAAAGAACACTGCCAAAACGGTGGACTTGCTGCAGTCATCGAAAAAGGCTATTTAACCGTATGCCGCGGCGAATGGAAAATCCGCATAAACAAAATAGAAAATATTCCATTGGCTATGGGCGGAAAAGCAGAATGTATGATTAAGAATATTCTTCCTGCAACTTTAGCGGCGATCATTCAGAATTTTAAATTGGAAGATATCAGAACAGCGCTTTCCACATTTATTCCTTCGCCGGAATTAACGCCAGGGCGCATGAACATGTTCAGCTTCAAAAATTTTGAGCTCATAATAGACTACGCACACAATACCGCTGGGTTTATCGAACTAAAAACATTTTTAGACAGAACCAAAGCTACAAGAAAGGTCGGCATCTTTACAGGTGTTGGTGATCGCAGAGACGAAGACATTCGCAACCTTGGAATTTGTGCAGGAAAAATGTTCGATCAAATCATCATCCGTCACGATAAAGATATGCGCGGCAGACCAGAAGCAGAAATCACCAGGCTAATCATTGAAGGCATTAAGCAGGAAAATGAAAAGGCAGAGATTTTAATTATTTCCGATGAACGCAAAGCGGTGCAACATGTGCTGGATCATGCGCAAGAAGGCGATTTTATTGTGGTTTGCACTGACGCGATTCAGGAGAGTATTGACTATGTAAAAAAACGTCAGGACGAAGAAAGGGAGTCGCAGACGTTGATGCATTCAGTGGATTAAATAGTTTCAACAGTATATTTTGTAATAGCTATGCGGGGATATCGTTGTTTTGTTTTCGACAGCGGTATCTATAAACAAGAAAAACATAACAACCCGTCCCGCCTCCCTTAACATCCTTCATAACTTTGGAAAAATTTATTTCATTTGTCGGGTCAACTTTTCCAAAGTCGTTTGTGGAATGTTTGCTAATTGAAATCGAAAAAATCATAAAAGAGTAAATAGAATAAACAAAAGAAGCAGAACAATCCGTCCTGCCTCCCTTTAGTCTTTTAAGTCCTGCATCTTTCTCAGATACGAATCTTACCTTCCACACCGCCATCCATTTTCAATCCGGACACCGCGGAGATCGCAATTTTTAATAAGGAAATCATTTTACCGTTTTTTGTATCCCAGTAATATGCTTCGTTTGGTTTTACGCAAACCACCGTTAGGTTCGGGTCATCTTTTCCACCTTTGAACCAGGCTTCCGCCATTTTATTCCACAGTTCATCTATTTTGGCCCGGTCGCGTGAAACGGTTGCTTTACCGCTCACGGATAAGAAGTGCGCATCTGAATTTTTTGAATAGATGAGTTGAACGTCGGAATCGTGACGAATTTCATCGTTCTTGTCGCTACTTGCTGAACTGAAGAACCACAGGTCTCCATTGTTATCTACTTGTTGAGTGCCCATGGGACGTGTTTGAAAAGGTACGCGGCCCAGATCGGTGCAGAACATACAAATTCCGATATCTTCGGCCATCTCTTTTAATTTTTTGATCGCATCTGTCTGCGATAAATTTTTTACTTCTCCCATACTATTTATTTTTTTGATGTTTAACAATAAATTCTATGCATTAAACATCTAATTGTGTGCCATTGAAAAGGGGCTGGTCTCGACTCCGCTCGACTTGGCATTTCGAGCGGAGTCATGTCATTTCGAAAGGAGTCGTGTCATTTCGAAAGGAGTCATGTCATTTCGAGCGGAGTCGTGTCATTTCGAAAGGAGTCATGTCATTTCGAGCGGAGTCGTGTCATTTCCAGCGGAGTCGTGTCATTTCGAGCGGAGTCATGTCATTTCGAAAGGAGTCATGTCATTTCGAGCGGAGTCATGTCATTTCGAAAGGAGTCGTGTCATTTCGAGCGGAGTCATGTCATTTCGAGCGGAGTCATGTCATTTCGAAAGGAGTCGTGTCATTTCGAAAGGAGTCGTGTCATTTCGAGCGGAGTCGTGTCATTTCGAAAGGAGTCATGTCATTTCGAGCGGAGTCGTGTCATTTCCAGCGGAGTCGTGTCATTTCGAAAGGAGTCATGTCATTTCGAAAGGAGTCATGTCATTTCGAGCGGAGTCGAGAAAGGACTTCAAGAAAAATCACATTCTCAGTTCTAATAATAACTCACAAACTCAGGTCTTGAAAAATCGAACGCACGTACGCGCAAAGTAAAACTAGTTACAGGATTGTATTTCCAAGCAGTGCCGCCGCTTGCGGGGAAATACGGATAAACACCAAAGGAGACTTGGAAAGTGCTGCTTAATAAGTTTTCATTCCGCACCATCACGCCAAGCGAATAAGATTGATAAAGCCTGCTCTTCATGATTTTATGTTCAGGGTCACCAAGCATGCCAATGCCTGCCATGATAATGGGCGCAAACTTAAAACCAATTAAATCGTAAGGAAGATAACCAACGGTTTCTGAAGTTAAGGTCATTTTTGTGTTTCCCGTCAGTGTTGTACCGTTGAGTCCGTAAAGCTCATCAGGACTGATGCTGAGTGTTTCCCCGGAAATTTTGTTTGCTCCATGTACAAGATTGTAGTTGAAGAATTGCCTGAAGAACCAATTTCCTTTTTTAAGCAGGTCACTGAAATAATACAATTTTAAATTGGTTGTAATATCATTTGAAACAAAGCGATTAAAAAATATGCCCTGCGAAAAAGTCGCTGACAAATAACCAAAATCAAAATGTTTGGCGCGCGCAATCTCAAAACCTGTGTAGTAACGTAGCTTTGTGTATTCTTTTTTTAGAGCTCCGTAAATAAATTGGACTATTAACCCTTCGGGAACATCTTCAGTAGCACCGAATCTGTAAACATATTTTTCTTTATAATAGTGTTGAATGGCAATACCCACGTTTCCGACAAAAGCAGTGGTGTTTTGAAAAATGTGCGTGGTATCTATGCTTTTGGCAAGCCGGTCTGTATAAAGCGTATTGTAATAACGCAGTCCGCCCAGGATATTTGTACTCTGGTTAAAAAAAGTTTTTTCGTCGCTGAGCTTAAAACTTCTTCCGGCCCAAACATCATAAGTGTAGGTATTAATGTTGATGCGTTTTATCGCGGAATCTTCCGGCTGAATGTAGTTATAATAACGCCAGCTCCGATTTTGATTAATACCACCAGCCCATTTGGAGAGGGGAGAGAAGAATCCCCTGTTAAAGCCGAGGTTCATTGTAGTGCCGGTGAAATTCGTATTGTAATCTGCTCGTGCAGAAATATAACTGTTGTCAAGATTGGCAATGGTGTAGGCGCCGTTATAATCGAAGCGGTCGGGTTTGCGCCAACCGACGTATTGTTCAAATTGCTGACCCCAGCCAAAAAGATTCTGATTCCTCAGGCGCGCATGGCCTGAAATATCTGTTATGAGGAAAGGAACGGTAATAGGCCACTTGTCCTGTACAATCACATTCACGTCTACACTGTCTTTATTTTTAAGCTCGACAATGACAATACGTGCGTCGTTAATAAAAGGAGACTGCCTGAGGATTCTCTCTGTTTCACTGATAGCAAGAGCGTTCACCGTATCATTTCTTTTAAAAAGAAGGCGGTTAATGATCACAAAACGTTGCGTGGTTGTGTGCACGCGGTTACCAAAACGCTCTACGCTGTTCGTATGCCTTGGAAGTGTGTCGGTAACTGAGCGGCCGAAAGGATCGTAAACAGTGACGTTGATCTGGCGAATGAGTTTGTTCCGGTACTTTAAATAGGGATTTACATTTTTCTTTTCGTGAGATGCCGGCAAAGTTGGGTATTCTCTGGGTTCAGGATCTTTAAAAGTAGCATCGTAAATCCAGCGTGTGAGTTTACGCTTATAGGCGAAGTGCTTTAGTTTTTTGTAAATTCTTAAAGAGTCCTTTTTACTTATGGTGTCATCACGCACAATACTGGTGGTGCTCTTCTGTGAAAAGCTGGGGTGACTTAAAAGCGTGAGTAAGAGAATAAAAATGACTAAGCATTTTGAAAGAATATCAGGCCGCTTTTTTTTCATCTCTCAGGATGGGATTTTCAGGTCATTAATTTAACGAATTGTATTGTAAGTACGCTATTTTTTGTGGTCCTGAGAATCCCAGTCAAAGGCCGTATCAAGATCGGATAGAGAAAAAACTCCGAACTCACCCGTGAAAAATGTACTTAAAAAATTAAGAAAACTTTAGTACGATTTGATTCAGACACAATTGCAACTCTCTGGCAATTTGTTTTCCAGTGCATCAGGTTTTTAAGCCCCTTCACAGCACTGATATTGAACCGCTGTATGGAATTATTAAACATGATCAGGCAATTCAGCTTTCATATTTTCGTTGCTTGGTTAAGCGCGGTGGGAATAAGCACTTCTTCAAAATCCTTTTCAGTAAGGCACCAGAGGGCTTTAGCGCAGAAAACGTTGTGGGGCAAATCTATTGATCGGTAAATCACAAATTTTTGAATTCACTAAATTTTCGCAAACTACATGGCACCAGTCCATTATGCATTAACTCTTTCCTCTGCGACTGATCAAGTAAATGATTAAGGCAATGATGCCAACTACGAGAAAGATTCCCCAGTACATGCCCGCTTTAAAAATTCCGCCCACAACAGCACAACTGCAAAAAAATGTCAGGATTAATCCGACCATAAAATAATTAATAGTTTTCATAGTGTATGTTTTATGTATTAGTTTTAAAAGTGAAATCTAAGCCAAAGGTTAGCGTCAGATATAAAGTAAGTTTTAGCATTTTAAAAAATTGGTAATTTTGGACATTAAAAACGGATGCCAATTGTCAAGTTATTGCTAATGAAGGCTTGCGGACTGTGGTGCTACTGTAGAAAGTGTGGAAATACAGGGTAGGGAATTCCCCATGTGGAAAAAGGGAATAAATACGTAGATTAATTTTAGCCTGTTTCTATTGAGCGCGCGGACTGTTAGGATTGAGGTATAAAAATTGTTAGTAGGGAGATAACAAAACGAAAGCAAACACACATGCATCTATTACTTTTTAAGAGACTTGTTTTACTCTGTTTCACGATATGCATTTTTTCACCAAACGCCTTTTCTCAAACTAAGCCTAAAAATAAAAAGGGTATGCGTCTAACTAAAGTGGAGAAGGCTGCCTTTGTAAAAGATTCGTTAGAGATTGTTAGAGTGCGGATGGTAAGGCCGCAGTTCAGGTTAGACAATAGAAATCTATTTTTTAAAGGGCAGGCGCTTAACGTGAGCGGGTTTGACGTGGGCGTGCTCTTAAAAAATAAACTGAGGTTAACTTTAGGGTATTATTCTTTTGCCAATGATTTGAAATCTTACGAAAAAACCGTAGATGAAGTAAAGTACACAAGGCAGCTAAAATTAAATTACGGAAGTTTTAACACCGAGATCATTTATAAAAACATGAGGTACCTGTCGCTGGGAATGCCTCTTGAATTTGGCTTCGGTAACAATCTCCTGCAGTATAAAAATACGGAGACCGATGAAATTAACTCCAAACAATCGGGATTTTTATTTCTGACAGATTTTGGGTTGTCCGCCACCTTTAAGCCTATTCGGTGGATTGGCTTAAAGGCAATAGTCGGATACAGGAAAACAGTTTTTAATCGGGTGAAAAATTTCCAGTTCGACGGACTTTTTACCTCCATCGGACTCAATATGGATGTGCGCGAAATTATCAAAGACATTCAGATGTTCAACTTAAAACGAAAATATAAGCGTGGCAACTCTATAGAAAATGCTGTAGACCTTATAACAGATTAATTTTGCACTAACAATCTTTCTTTGTCTCAGGTTTAAAAATAAGCCGCAGCGAAGAGTCTCTTGTAAAAAAATTCCAACTCCAGTTAATGAATGTCAGAATTTTATTTTTTGTGCTCAGAATCAACATCAGATGTAAGAACATCCAGGCAAACCAGGCAATAATACCGTGAAATTTAAGCCATGGTAAGTCAACAACTGCTTTGTATTCGCCAATTGTAGCCATAGAGCCCAGGTCTTTATACTCATATTCTTTTAGTGTTTTGTTACTTTGCATCCGAATAAAATTCTGTGCGAGATTTTTTCCTTGATTTATTGCAACGTTACCAACCTGTGGATGGCCTTGCGGATATTTGGGAGTTTCCATATACGCAATATCGCCGATGGCAAAAATAGTTGGAAAAGATTTTACGGTGTTGTACCTGTCGACGATATAGCGGTTGCGGAGAATTGACTCAGCAGCAATTCCCTCAACGGTGTTTCCAGTGACACCAGCAGCCCAAATCACATTTTTACTTTTGATAGTTTCACCACTTCGCATAGTTACCGTGCGGCCATCGTAATCGGTAACAATGACTTCCGTTTTTATTTTAACCCCAAGCGTCTCCAGGTACTCGCGCGACTTCTTTTGAGATTCGGTGCTCATGCTATTCAGTGTGTTTTTACTTCCTTCCAGAATGGTGATTGTTAATCCGCTAAAATCAACATGTGGATAATCTCTTGGAAGAATGTGTTTTTTCATTTCAGCAAAAGCCCCCGCCAGCTCAACACCGGTTGGACCAGCACCTACAATCACAATATTAAGAAGTGCTTCTTTTTCGTCAGGCGTTGAGGACATGAATTTTTCAAAGCTCAGTAAAACTTCATTGCGAATGCTGATGGCTTCCTGCGTACTCTTCATGGAGTGCGCATATTTCATAATGTGCTGGTTGCCGAAAAAATTTGTTTTGCAGCCGGTTGCTATTACTAAATAATCGTAATTGTAAATTGCATCCGTCGTGGTAACCTGATTGCTTGCAGGCACAATATGCGTAACTTCCGCCATGCGAATTTGTACATTCTTCGATTTTTGAAAAATTTTACGGAAAGGAAAGGAAATATTTGCCGGTTCGAGTCTTGCGGTTGCTACTTGGTAAAATAAGGGCTGAAATTGGTGATGGTTTTGTTTGTCAATTAAAATAACGTCAAACTGCGTATTGTTTAACTGCCTGGCAAGCTGCAAGCCTGCGAAGCCACCACCTAAAATTATAATTTTCTTTTTCATATCCACTTATTTAGGCGCAAAGGTAAGCGTTAAAAGGAAGGATACCCATAAACTGGTTTCAGAAATTAGTGTTTCTCCAGATAGCGCATCGTAAAAGTGACTATTACGCCCATTATAGCGAAAGTCGCCAAAAAAATAACCATGAATTTTGGCACTCCAAATTCGGAAATCAGGTATTTTATCGGCTGACTGATATGTCTGTCGATTAGCGCTTGAACGCGTTGCCAAGCTCCTCTGCGATTAATAATGTAGCCTTTTACACCACTTTTTATAGCTTCCACAGCAAGACCAACGCTTTCGTCAGAGGTTAAGATCACCACTTCGGTTTCAGGACTCTTGTCTTTTATTTTTTTCAAAACCTCTACTCCCGACATGCCTTGTGAGCCGCGTTCGTAAAGATAATCGTCAACAACTACCATGTCAACCTGACCGTACATCATGTTGAGGCAGGTGCGGCTATTGAGGAATAAGGAGATATTTAAAAGATTACCAAACCTTTTTTTAAGATAGCGTCTTAGTTTTCCTGCGACTTCTAAGTTGTCATTGAGGATAAAAATATTTATTTTTTGAGTGGTTTCCATAACTATTTGTATTTAGGTTTTAGTATTAAGCTGCAGCAAATCTCCTGAAATTTTTGCTTGGAATATTCAGCTCTTCACGATATTTAGCTACAGTTCTGCGGGCAATAGAATAAGTTCGCTGCATAAGCATATAAGCAATTTGCTCGTCGCTTAGGGGGTTTTTCTTGTCTTCTGTGTTCACGCACTCCATAAGCACTTTTTTAACTTCTTTGGTGCTAACAATTTCTCCGTTCGTAGTACTTAATCCTTCTGTGAATAAACTCTTCATTAACAAAGTACCATAAGTAGTCTGAATATATTTGCTGATGACGATACGGGACACAGTTGAGATGTCAGAATCAATTTCTTCGGCAATCGTTTTAAGAATCAATGGTTTCAAATCTGCTTCATCTCCGGTTAAGAAGAATTTTTTCTGGTGTCTAACAATTGCCTTAGCAACTGTGATCATTAATTTTTCGCGCTGTTGAAGCGCTTCAATGAACCATTTTGCGCTTTCCACTTTGCTCTTAACAAAGTTGGAAGCTTCACGCATACTTCTGTCTTTTGCTTTTGCGTAGTTATTCAGCATGTAGGTGTAATCGTCGCTGATTTTAAGCGGAGCATGTTTAGAGGAGTTTAAAAATAATTCCACTTTGTCTCCTTCTACTATGACTGAAAAATCAGGAGCAATTGTAATTGCTCTTCCGGCGCTCTCTACAGAACTTCCCGCAGGCGAAGGATTTAGTTTTTTAATTTCCAGTAAAGCATCTTGTAATTCTTCGTTATCGATCTTCATTGTTTTTTTGATAGTAACGAAATTTTTCACTGACAATTCGATCATATGATTTTGAAGAATACGAATGGCCGTATAAGTATCTTTTGTTTTTTCGCTTTTGTGGTTTAATTGCAGAATCAGGCATTCTTTCAGGTCTTTCGCTCCAATTCCAATTGGGTCAAGGGTTTTGATCCTGTTGAGTACGGCAACAAGCTCTTCTTCGCTTACAAAATCGTGAACAAAAGAATATTCATCTGCAATATCAGCTATCTCCCGTCTTAAATAACCGTCGCTGTCCAATGTATTAAGAAGGTATAAGCCGATTTCTTTTTCTTTCTCTGTAATAGGAAGAAGGTTTAACTGATTTATAAGGCCTACGGTAAAATCGTGGCTTTCTAAAAACACTTGTTCGCGTTTTTCATCGTCCTTTACGTGGTTATTTGCTTCGTATTTGTAGTCATCCAAGGAATCACGATCCATATAATCTTTGTAGTCGTAATCTTCGCCAATTTTCGGTTCAGCAATAAAATCCTCACTACGCTCTACTTCCGGTTCTTTGTCCTGTTCGTTTTCCTGCTCCGATTCATTTTCAATAGAATCAAATTCTAAAGCTGGGTTAACAGCCATTTCATTTGCAATGTGCTGTTCAAGAGCAATGGTTGGTAAACCAAGGATGTTGATCAACTGTATTTGTTGATGCGTTAGCTTTTGGGTAAGTTTCTGCGTTTGTGATTGAATGATAGCCATAGTCGTGAGTTTTATGAATTCATGTTAGGGGTTAATTCTTCTTAAAGATTCTTCTACCGAAAATGAGGGTAAGAACAAATAAGACAACAAAAATGAAAAACAGTATTTTGGCAATTCCCGCGGCGCTTGCTGCGATGCCTGTGAACCCGAACAGGGCTGCTATAAGTGCAATGACTAAAAAGATAATTGACCAGCGTAGCATAGGTTTATTTTGTTTGGTTATGCCTACTCATTTGAAATAATAGTGCCGGTTTTTTTTCACTTTTTAACACTATGAAAATCAGAGCTTTAAAAACCAGTTTGGAATGCCCTAATTGGGGAAATCGGGAATCACTTCCCCAATATTGGAGATAATGGGGAATTTAACTATGTTCTGGGGACCTATTTTGGGAAAATTAAACGTAGAATTTGAAATTGTCGGTCAGCATCATTTTTTTCGGATTGTAGTTAATTAAAATATCCAGTAATTTTTGTCGTACCGGCAACGTCCTGATCTCGTTATAGGTAAACCATTTTGCTTCGAGGGAATGTTTGTCGGCTTTCGTTTTTATTTTATCACTTTTTATTTTTGCGCAATAGAACAAAGAAATCTGTTTATTAAATAGTTTTTCGTGGTAACGGATGTAAAAGATTCCTTTAAGTGTGACATCAAAACCTGCCTCTTCTTTTACTTCTCTCACAGCAGCTTGTGCAGGAGTTTCCCCTATATCCACTTTCCCGCCCGGCAAAAACCATTTGCCGTTCCATTTTTTAGCAGCTTCACGAATCAGCAAAAAATGATCATCTTCTTCTATTAGCACAAAACTCTTGATAATCATACTTTGTAGGATGGTATTGTTGTGCCATGGGATTGCAACTAGCTCATTCGCGAAAAAATTGCAGGCGTATATGCTTATTCGGTTATCGGGTGGCACACTTTTAGTCAGATGAAGGATACGACTAAATAAAAATAAACATGAATTACTTTACTACAAAACGATCAGTCATTCACCCTGAAGATCAGAATGACCTTGCCTATTGGACAAACAAATGGGGCGTCAACGCAAGACAGATCAATGATGCGATCCTGGAAACAGGAAGTATCCGGATGGAAGATGTGAAAAATGTTTTGATAAAAAAAGGAGCATTCGGTAGCTTTTCATTATGGCTGCATAAATTTTTGAGAGGCCCGTTAACGCTGCATTAGAGAAAAACTTTCCTCAGAAATGGGAACATGAATACTAACATTCGGGTAATTTGTTACTGCCTTACAACCAAAATATATATACGTTAATCCGTATTCCAACCAACCTACCGTAAACAAACAATTACCCCAGTAAAAAAAATCCTTCAGATCGAAGGATTTTTTTATTTTCAGATTTGGCGTGAAGCTAGGGTACTATTTAAAAAATAATGCGCCCCAGTGTTGTTGTCGCTTTGAAATTAGAAGTATGCATTTTAGCTGGTTATAGGTAATAGCCATCTAAAGCACTGCGTCTGGATCGGATTAGCAAGAGAGGTCAGAGAGTTCCAAAAGCGCGACACATTATTTCTCGAATAGCAATTGGCAATTGGTGCAAAAGAAACACAGGTTGCTGCTCTTCCCTGTATGATGAAGAGTAACTTTTGTGTAGCACGAGGGACACTTTGTTTTTTTTGTGAATAAGAGACTGTGTTTAATCATTGAGATCTTTCGCTCCTGTCTCCTAATGAGTTTTGATAGTGTGGCTGTCATGATTTTTGTACCTTAATTTTCTAATTTAAAGAGTCAAACATTGTACCAAATTTTAAAAAAGGAGAGAACAGATCTGTTCGAAAGAATTGCTTAACCCACGCAAAGGACTTTCTTACAGATTCCGCCCTCTCCCAGATGTACTGAGTGACAGAATACTAGTTAATTGATAAATGCGTGCCAGCTGGTAAAGCCCTCTGCCCCGCATAAGTGAGCATTATCTTTCCCCTTCTGGCGGATCAATATGCACAATTTGAAGTAGCATTCCGCTGAAATCAAGTGTTCTCTCGAGTATGGCAGTCCGTTTGCTTCTCTACATTAAAAAGAAATACAATGAAAAAAATATTATTGATCTCTTTCGGCATCTATTCACTCTTTGTTGTGTCGTGCTCGCAGGAGAAAAAATTAATTAGACAGGCAAGTAATGCTGTAGATGTTTATGATTACGATAAGGCTGTGACGTATTATGATCAGGTGCTTGCGAAGAATCCAAACTCATATTATGCAAATGCAGGAAAAGGAATTGTGCTCGCCGAATATATCGGAAAGTACGATGCTGCTATTCCTTATCTTGAAAAAGCAATTCAAAAAAGTCCGTCTAAAACTTCGTTCAAAATCAATAATGATCTGGGGAAAAGTTATCACTATATCGGGAATTATCCGCGCGCACTTTATTTCTACGACAAAACAAGTCCTTTGAATAAGGAGGAAAATCCTGACTACGACTTGTTCTTGTACAAACGGATGGCAGATTGTAAATACGCGCTGGAGCATCCTGAAGTGGCAACTCCGGAACAACAGTCCGTTAAAAACGTAGGATCAACGATTAACACCGAAACGCCTGAGTACGGACCGGTTTACACAAACGGCAACCTCATCTTTACCTCGAAACGTCAGGATTCACCAAAAGAGAAAAAAAACGGGATTGACAGGAGATATTTTGAGAGCATGTATATTTCTAATTTAAGTAATGGTCAATTTTCTCAAGTAAGAAGATTTACACGTCCTGATTACGCTGCAAATTCCGATTTTAAAAAAGGCGGTGAGTCAGTGGTATCTGCAAGTGCAGACGGCAAGACCTTATACATCTTCCGCAACAGTAAATTATACGAGGCTAAATTAAGCGACTCTACAAAGAACGAGCAGCTGATGTCTGCAAATATCAACATGTCTTATTTACAGACACATGCTTTTGTTTCACCCGACGGGAAAATATTATTCTTCACAAGTAGTTCTGAAAAAGGTTTTGGCGGAATGGACATCTATTCCTCACTGAAGGGAACAGATGGCAGGTGGGAAGATCCACGCATATTGCCGAGCACAATTAATACCGGTTATAACGAGGATGCTCCTTTTATGACAGAAGATGGAACCTTGTTTTTTGCCTCGAACGGACTGGCAGGATATGGTGGATACGATGTTTATAAAACCCACATGGTAAACGGCGAGTGGACCGCTCCTGAAAATCTTGGTCAGCCTATTAATACACCAGGTGACGACATGTACTTCGCGTTAAATCCGAATAGCTCGAAAGGATTTTATTCCTCTAACAGGCAAGGCGGCAAAGGAGATTTAGATATTTATTATGTACACTATGTTTCTTCTGAAATTCCGGACTGTAGAGGGATAGACTCAATGTTTGTAATCAATGCTGTTCCTAATCCTACAAATTCAATGACTTATAATTTCTCGGTACAATTTCCCGAAAGCCATAAAAACAATGTGAAATCAGTTAATCTTTACGTAAACGATCAAACCTTAAGCATTGCCAACGGAGGTAATACAGATTATACATTTAATTCCGCAAACGTTTACAAAGTCAATGCAAAAGCAGTTGTTTATTGTGACACTTGTCCCGCATTAGTGGCCATGTGTGCTGAAACAGAAGTTACTGTTGGTGAATCCATGTATGCGAAGAAGGATACGGCCACGACAAAAACCACAAAATACCTAGCAAAAAAAGAAAAACCTTCTAAAATCAAATCTCCCCGTAACGAAAATATGTATGAACGGACTCCATCTACTGCAAGAGAAGAGTTAACAGCGAGCCAGCTACAAGCTTTAGGATGGAATTCGACCCCGGCCTATTTTGCATACGACAGAGCGGCGTTGGACACAGATGCAAAGAAACTACTTGACCAAAACGTAGCTGTGATGAAAGTGAACAATGAGCTTGTGGTAGTTGTAAACGGCTACGCAGACTCGCGTGGAAGCGACGTCTATAATAAGAAATTATCGGCACAGCGTGCGGCTTCGGTAAAAAACTACCTGGTGCAAAAGGGTGTTTCCGGGTATCGGATTACTACTGTAAATGCTTACGGAGAAAGTAAGATTGATAATGGTTGCACAAACGATACTGCTTGTGATGAAGATCAGCACAAACTGAATAGAAAAGTAGACTTTAATGTTTTAAACACCCCAAAAATGGTCACCAGCGTGGTGCAGGAATAGTAATAACAGATTAAAAACTAAAAAGTATGAACACATTTAAAAGTACAAAGAGCCCTTTTTTCACAGCAGTGTTGCTCGCAGCAGGAATGACTTTCGGATATTCTCAGAACCTTGTGATAAACGAAGCGATGGATGCGAAGTGCATTCCAACAGGCGTGGGATTGATTACAAAAACAGACACGTGGTCGAATGCCAACGGTGGAACGGTAGATCTTTTTGACGATGCTAAGAAAAAAAGATGTAGTAAGGAGAATGCAATTCCTGAAAATTATATGGGGTATCAAGCGGCTTTTAGTCCCGGACATAATTACGCAGGGTTAATTGCTTATTACGATGACGGGAGCAACAACAGACAAGACAGTATGATGACTGCAAAGCTGGGATTAAAAGACGGTTACAAAAAGTATACAGAATATTTGCAAGGCGAACTAGCTGAACCCTTGGTGGCTGGGAAAGTTTATCAGGTTTCGTTTCGCATTAGTTTAGCTGAAAAAAGTGGTAGAGCCGTTTCAAATCTTGGAGCTATCATCACAAAAGAAAAAGTGAGTCAGGCTTCAAATAGTTTTTTGCAAATGACACCACAATTTATTTCATACCGTATTATTTCTGATACCACTGATTGGGTAATGCTCTATGGAGCGTATATTGCCGAAGGTGGTGAGAAATTTATAACTGTGGGTTGTTTTAAGGATGAATTTATGGGGGTTGTAAAAACAGTGGGTCCTTTGCAAAACGATTCACGTAAGGCATATTATTACGTAAGTGATGTATCTGTGGGTGCTTATGTTTCCAATCCGCAAATGGACCCGATTGTACTCGGCGTAGATTATGTGGAGTTAATGGATTTGCAATTTGATGTTGCAAGTTCTTCTATCTCTCCTAAATTTTACAACGAGTTAGATGAAGTTGCAACCTGGATGATCAAACATCCTGAGATGAACTTTTTTGTCGCTGGTTATACTGACAAATCTGGAAGCAGTGCTGTTAATGACCCTCTTTCGGTGAACCGTGCAAAAGAGGTAAAAAAATACCTTGTAAAGAAAGGCGTGAAAGAATCTAATTTAGTTACAGAAGGTTTTGGCAGTGGTAACCCTATCGAGTACAAGATCAAAAGCCGCAGAAACCGAAGGGTAGAGGTTTACCTTTATTCCGTAAATACGGTTTCGAAATTGTAAGGCAAATTAAGAAAAGAGAAAACGCATAGACAAGGTCTGTGCGTTTTTTTAGTTTAAAATGAATAGAAAAGATTGGAGGGGCGACAATAAAAGTAGAGTATTCGTTTGTTTTTCTTTGCGCGGAGATAAATCCATGGTGCTGATGAGCAATTTTTTTGCAAATGGTAAGACCTATCCCGGGGCATTCAAATTTATTATTGAAATGAAGACGTTTAAAAATGCTGAAGAGTTGTTCTGAATCTTTTTGGTCGAAGCCAATGCCGTTATCAGTGACCTGAATCCTGTAGTAGTTTACTTGGCATTGTTAGTTCCTAACAACTGATAACAGTGGCTGCCAGAAATTGTTTCCAGGGACATCAGGCCATCTTTACCAACTAATAATTTTTTGGAGGCATAATTTCTATTTATAAAACCAGATTCCTATTCCCTTTTAAATAATCCGCAATACGCCGTTCCGTAGAATATTTTCCCTTTCATTGTCAAAATCACTGACAAAAATCAACAAGTATTCCTGGTTTTGCAATGGCACGATTCTTTGATATTCAATTAGAAAAATAATTATTATGGATAACTTCAAAAAAGAACACATGACTACAATGACGAGTTGTATGAATAAGCTTCAATCGGATGGATACACGGAGAATTTTGTAGCTTCTGACAAAGGTCTGGAAGCGCCTTCTACCACTAAGTTTTATATCCCCTCAGAGGTTAAAATAGTAAATTTTTACAGGTTCGAAGGTGAAAGCGATCCTGCGGATAATGCGATCGTGTACGCTGTAGAGGCAAATGACGGCACTAAAGGAATGCTTGTTGACTCGTATGGAGGTGCCTACTCCAATCCGTCTATTTCTAAATTTGTAACGGAAGTAGAAGAGATTACTAAAAAAGAACCGCACGCTTAGTCGGTCCCGATTTTATATGCAAAAAAAAACGAGGTGAATTTTTCACCTCGTTTTTTGGTTAATACATTAGTATTAGGCGTTTCCGCCTCTTATCACTCGTAACAGTATTGCCACGACGGCAATAACAAGTAAAATGTGGATGATGCCGCCTGCGCTGTATGCGAAGAATCCAATTGCCCATGCAATCACAAGGATTACTGCAATGATGTAAAGTAAGTTGCCCATAGTTTTAAGTATTAGTTTTAGTTTTTTTTGGTAGGTTGTTGTTATTTATATGGGAATTTCGTGCCTAAGGAAAGTTGGAAGTGAGTCTTATTTTTTATTTTCACGTCGCGCCTTTCGTTTTTCTTTCCTGATTTTTTTTTTTGTATTTTCTCCGCCACCAAATACTTTTTCAAGAAAGGTTTTGTCTTTGGTAGCGTCTAGACGGGTGAGATTAATTGTGTGGTCAATGCTTGGTTTTAGTGCCCGCACAAATGCATTACGAAGTACAAAGCTGATTGCACGCCATAAATTAATATTCGGGTTGTCGAACTTGCCTTTTATTTCCACCTTGGTGGCGAACTGATCCTTGTCTTGATTTTGAAGAATCTCCGCAGCACTGCCAATGAGGGTTTCCCAAAGAATTTGTTTAAGGTCTCCTTCTTGTTTGTTCCATTGCACTATGTCCAGATCTTTTAAAATAGGTTTTACATAACCACCAAAGCTGCCGTCCTTGCCAGCAAACTCGGCATACAAGCCGAAATTTCCTTTTTTTACGTCAAAATTTCCGTAAGCCTTTAAGAAATCATTAAGCTTGGCCAGGTTCACGTATGTGATCTCGGCACTCATATCGAAGGTGGGGGTTTTCTGCAGCGCGTCAAAGTCTACTTTCATTTTTAAATTTCCATCGTAAGCTTCTGCTGTAACGTCGACATGGGCGGGAAGCACCTTGTTACTATCATTTACGTTCGAAAGATTAGTTGCTACAACTTCAAGTTCATTTAGAGCAACATCCACGCGCGGTGAAGAGAAAGGATCGATGTAGTGAATTTGCCCGTTTGAGATCTCAAAATGGTTAACGGTCAGTGGCATCAGGTCCTTAATCAATTGTTTAAAATCAGCAGTGTCAGCCTTTGCATCTTCACCCTGATGTTTTCCTTTTATAAAATTCACAACAGGATTCTCAACATATATTTCACCAACAATGGAACCTTTAAAAATCGCTCTCCACTCAACCGAAAGATCTATGGCGGATGATTTAAAAAACGGGATGGTGTCATTTTGTCCCTGTTTGTTTCCAAGTTTTACCAGCTTAATGTCTTTGATCACATAGGCTCCTCTAATCAGAGCAATATCAATATCTTCCACATGTCCGTAATACTCGTTTAGCGAACCTAGTTTTTTGTTGACATATTTTAGAACGATATATGGCAGGAACAGCCTGAAAACAATCAGAAGCACAAGTAGCGACACAAGTATAATTTTTAGCTTTTTTGTTTTTGTGTGTTTCCTGACTGGTGTGGTTGCATTTCCGCCGCCAGTATTTTCCGCCGCTTTGTTTCCATAGGTATTAATTGATGTAACAGGTTGCTAAATTTCATGCCAGTGGAACATGATTTGAACTTCCTGTGTTATGAAAGTAAACAAAGCTGTTTTTAAAAATGCCTGGAAAATTACAAGTGAATCCTTTAGTGAGTTTATAAATGACAAAGTCCTGAAACACAGTGCGGCACTTGCATATTACACAATTTTCTCATTACCATCCATGCTTATTGTGATCATTGGTCTGTGCAGCATCTTTTATGGGAAAGAAGCCATACAGGGTGAAGTATTTTCAGAAATCAGCGGATATATCGGCGCAGACGCCGCGAAGGAAGTGCAGAATGTACTTAAGAACACTACGCTGAAACACGACAATGTACTTACAACCGTCATTGGTTTTATAACTTTGCTGGTTGCCGCTACGGGTATGTTCGGAGAGATTCAGGATTCTATCAATTCCATTTGGGGACTCGAAGCGAAACCGAAAAAAGGATTTATCAAATTACTACTCAACAGACTGATGTCTTTTTCAATGGTAGTGGTGCTTGGATTTATCCTGCTGGTATCACTAGTGTTAAACGCTTTGCTCGAGGGATTGATGCACCGGCTGGAACATTTTTTTTCGGAGCAGGTGATCAGTTACCTCTTCATAGTGGATTATGGTTTAATGATAGCTGTGACTACTTTGTTGTTTGCGTCGATTTTGAAAGTACTTCCCGATGCAAAGGTTGAATGGAGAGACGTTTGGGTAGGGGCTTTTACGACGTGCGTCTTATTTTTACTGGGTAAATTTTTAATCGGGTATTACCTGAAACATAATTCCAGCATTTCTGCCTATGGTGCGGCGGGTTCTCTCATTCTCATTCTACTATGGGTATATTATTCCGCCATCATCCTGTACTTTGGGGCTGAATTTACCCAAGTGTATGTTCGCTTCAAAAAAAGGAAAATTGAACCGAACAAGTATGCTGTTTGGGTGGAGAAAAATACGGTGGAGAAAAAGCTGAATACACAGATTAACGAACACACCACTACCATCGATAAAAAAGTAGAACCAAAAATATCTTAATTTTTTAATGGAAGCGTGATCAAAAAGGTAGTTCCTTTGTCGATCTCGCTCAGTACTTTAATTGAGCCGTCATGCTTTGAAATAATAGTATGCGTAGCGGTGAGTCCTAATCCGGTTCCTCCGTGCTTGGAGGTGTAAAAGGGTTCAAACAATTTATTAAGATCCTGCTTTGCAATTCCTTTTCCATTGTCTGAAATGGTAATAGTCACAGTGTGGTTCGTTGCAGCGGCCTTGATGCACAGTTTGCCATCGTTTGTTGTGATGGCTTCAGTGGCATTCACAAGGATGTTGAGTAGAGCAATACTTAATTTTTCCTTGTCTCCTGTAATAAGCATGTTGTCCTGTATTTCTTTTTCAATTTCAATGCCTTTTAGCTTGGCTCTATCGTCCACGTGCAGTAAAGTGTCCGCTATAAGGTCGTGAATATATACCTCCCCAAGGTTAATGGTGTCAAATCGTGTAGCGTTAAGCAAGTCTTCAATAAGGATGTTGATCCGCTTGCTGTTGCGGTCGATAATGTCTAAAAAGTCATCCGGACTTTCATCAGAATCTTTGTCATTTAAGATTGCTCTTAGTTCAGCGAGGGACAAATGAATATTTGTAAGTGGATTTTTTATTTCGTGCGCAATCACCCTGGCTACTTTACCGGTAAGGGTTTGTTTTTCAAGAAGCTTTTCCTTTTGCTCATTTTGTTTTCGTTCGGTGATGTCGTGGAGAACCAACTGATAGATCTTTTTTTCAGCATCTACCACCGACAAATTGAGGATGCAATAACATTTTTTATTCTTCTCGGGGATAGTAAATTCAATTTCCATAGAAGAATTTGCGTGTTGCTCTGATTCAAAAATTTCCGGGGAAAAATAATCTGAAATATTCTCTCCAAGAAGTCCCTCTTTATTGTCGAGTTCAAAAAGCTTGAGTGCGGCTTTGTTCGCATCAATTACGTTTAGATCATAATCTACGATCAACACATACTCTATCGCATTTTCAAATAGGTTCTTGAATTTGTTTTCACTTTCCTTTAAGGATTTTAATACATTGGATTTTTCAACCGCATAACGAATACTCCGGTCAATGTCTTCAGAAGTGTATTGTCCTTTTACCAGATAATCCGACACGCCCAGTTTAAGGGCCTGTTCATCAATAGCCTGAGCCTGTAAGCCAGTCATTAAAATACTTGGGGTAAAAGGGTACTTTTCGTTAATGTAAGAAACCAACTCAATACCCGTGTGGATCCCTAAACGGTAGTCCACGATTACCAGGTCGATCTGTTGTTGTTTTAAAATTTCTTTTGCTTTTGAGAAACTGTCAGCCCAGATGATGCTCTTGTTGAATGTGGTTGTCTTTAAGCTGCTGACCAAAAGAAAATAATCATCTTCATCATCTTCAACTATTAACAAACGGATTGGTTTAGTGGTACTCATTTCAGTTGCTTGATGTTTTAACAATGTTAAACCAGTAGTTTTTGAAGACCTCCATGATCTTTACTAATTCCTGATACGAATAAGGTTTAATTATATAGCTGCTAGCTCCATGTTCATGAGCAAAGCTAATATCGTCGGGGTTGCTGCTGGTACTGTAAACAATAACAGGTATTTTTTTTATGCCACTTGTGCTTTTAATTTCCTTCAGACATTCTCTTCCATCTTTTTTTGGCATGTTCAGATCAAGCAAAATCACTCGCGGCTCAGGCAGCTGCGTATCCTTATATTTTCCTCGTTTGTGCAAATAGTCCAGCAGTTCAATTCCGTCACTAAAGGTCTGCAGGTTTTCATCCAGATTAACGCTGGTGAATGCCTGCCTCATTATATGCTGATCGTCAGGGTCGTCCTCAGCGATAAGAATACAGAATTCTGAATTTTGTCTTTCGTTACTCATAAAGTTTAACTAATTACGGGCAAACCCACAATAAAAGTAGTTCCCTTGCCAACTTCACTTTCCGCAGTTATAAATCCCTCGTGGTTTTCAACTATACGCTTGCAAACGGCAAGCCCAATGCCTGTTCCTTCGTATTCTGAGCGTCCGTGAAGCCGTTGAAAGATGACAAAAATCTGTCGCAGGTATTGAAGCTCGAAACCAATGCCGTTGTCCTCCACAAAGATACAATAATATTTTGCGTGATCGAGTGTAAAATCCTTCGCCCATGAGGCTGCCTGAAGTTCCTCTTGAGTATAATAGGCACCGCTGACGTGTATTTCGGTGGTAGGTTTGTTAGTGAATTTTAGGGCATTGCTTATGAGATTTTGAAACAACTGGCGGATCTGCGTGTTATTTCCTTTTATTTCGTTTAAAGGGTCTATGGTGAGCAAAGCCGCCTTGGCGGAAAGAGCAAGACTTAAATCTTCGGTGATAAGCTTAAAAAGAGAATCGAGATCTATTTGTTCGTTAACGTCCAGTAGGCGTGTAATGCGTGAATAGTTAAGCAAATCCTTGATAAGGATTCTCATTCTTGAAACGGAGGTGTTTAATCTTTGCAAAGAATCGGTCACTTCTTCGTCCGGATAATCCTTAAGCTTTATCTGGATTTTTTCACTGAAGGAACTAATTTTCCGCAAGGGTTCTTCCAGATCATGGGAGGCTATGTAAGCGAACTGCTCCAGCTCTTTATTAGAACTGTTAAGCATGAGTACCTGCTGCTGCAGCTGCTTTTCAGAAGCCATCAGTTTTTCCTCAAAATTCGTCTTCGATAAGTGTTCGCGTTTTAATGCCAGCAAAATACTAATGAGCAGCAGGATGGATATCCCGGAAGTTAGTGCAATAATGAATATAGAGAGTTCTGATTTTGAAAAAGTTTTCTCGCGAAGAACCCAAAAGCGCTTATACTCCACTTTTTTCATTTTGGTAATCGTCTTTTTGATCTTATCCATGATTAAATCACCACGCGCGAGCAGTGTCCTAAGGGAGTCGTTATGAATGTGTTTGGATTCAAAATATTTTTTTCCCGTTTCAAGGATCTTTATTTTTAAATCAATCGCTATGCGCATTGCAATCAAATTTTCTTTCTGCTCTTTCTCATCCTTCAGAAAAGTGTGTAAGGAAGCGTACTCGCGGTTAACGGCTTTTTTGGAATATTCAAGTGTTTTTAAAAAAAAAGGACGGTAAGTGATCAGATAGCCGCGTTGCTGATTTTCTTCATCTTTCAAAATGGTGTGAATTTTATCGATCCTGGCATTAATTCCGTAAGCTTTGTCGAGGTAAGAGAGAGATTTGTAATTTTCGGTAATGGTGTATAAGGCCAATAAAATAGCCGCTAGGATAATCACTAGTGAAAAGCCAGCAATAATATAAAAATAATTCTTATTCGGTATTCTGAAACGGGTGAGCATAGAGGACTTAAATGTATAAACTTTTGCCACAATTCGTATACCAAAAACAAAATTTGGCATATTAACTATTGCAGGAATCATGCCACCGAATGATTTTTGCGTTGTGGTGTTTTTTCCACGAAATTACCCACTCGCCTTTTTTAGTCTTAAATTGATGTCATGTGCGTGGCACACAATTGGTAAATGTTTATTAACTCTGGGATTTTTCACTTGTGCAGCTATTAGATGAAATTCTTTTAGAGGAGCAGGAAGTTGAAGAAATTTTTTCTGCAGTGATGGAAGACACACAAAGCGTGTTGTTTTCGAAAGCGATGATAAGGAAGAAACGCCAGAGGAGGATGAAATTCTCGAAGCGGTATAAACTAAATTTTTATGGATCTTAAATCTGGCAACCCCTATTTTTTCTTAAAGAACGGTCTTTACCAGGATTTTGAAATTCTGAATGCCAACCATGAAACGGAAATCGTTATTCTCGGCGGAGGAATAAGTGGAGCCTTAATGGCCTACCAGCTTAATAAAAAGGGGATTACCTGCACCATTGTTGATAAACGAAAAATCGGCCTTGGCAGTACAAGTGCCAGCACTAGTATGCTACAGTACGAAATTGATGTTTCGCTTCACGAGCTTTCCAAACAAATAGGAAGGGAAAATGCAGTCCTGGCGTATAAAAAGTGCGAAGCTTCTATTGACGCGCTTTATGAAATAGCCAAGGAGATAGGTTATAAAGATTTCACTTATTGCGAAAGTCTTTATTTTTCGGACACACGTAGAAAAAGTACTTACCTCAAAGAAGAATTTGAAAGTCGCAAAGAGGCTGGATTTGGCGTTCATTTTTTGGAAGAAAACGAACTAAAAAAGCGGTACGAAATCCAATCAAAAGAGGCAATACTTTCAGAAAAGGCCGCACGGGTGGACGCCTACCTGTTTACGCAACTTTTACACACGCATAATGTGAAGCGGGGCGTGCAGGTTTTTGAAAATGTTTGTGTCACTAAAATATCAGAAAGCGAAAGTGGAATAGAACTTTTAATGGAAGGCGGACACGTTATAAAGGCTAAGAAAATTGTTTACGCAAGCGGCTACGAGGTTACGGAACAGATCAGTAAGTCCATTGTAAGCTTAAAGTCTACCTACGCGATTGTTACAGAGCGAATTCAAAATCTTCCTTCTTTTTTTGAGAAGACACTCTTTTGGAATACTGCCGATCCTTATTTGTATTTCAGAGCGGATAACGGACGACTTATAATTGGTGGCAGAGATGAAAACAATTACAATCCAATAAAACGCGCTTTACTCCTCGAAAAAAAAGCTGAAAAGCTAAAAGAGGATTTCGAAAAAATATGTCCGGGCATTACACTAAAAAGTCAATTTTCATGGGCCGGAACTTTCGGCTCTACAAAAGACGGACTTCCCTATATTGGCACTTATTCTAAAAAACCCAATAGTTATTTTGCACTTGGCTTTGGAGGAAATGGGATCACTTTTAGTGTGATTGCCGCAGAAATGATTGCCCTACTTATTAAGGATGAAATAAATGTGATTCCGAAAATATTCAGTTTCGATCGTTAAGATTGGGCATAAAGTTATAGGCATTTGATAAGGGATGTTTTTCATAACTAAGAAAATTTTCTCGATTCAAAAAAATTGTAAACGTTAAAAAAAGAGTGTGCTGACGATGCTTGATGATAATATCCATCTTTCTTACAAAAAAATAGGGTTTATTGCGAAAGACGCGATTAAAACGGCGGAAGTTGCGAACCTTGTGTATGTTAAGGATGCGGAGCCGGGGATTCGCCGGATCAAAAATGGAAAGTCTTTTGCTTATGTTTTAGCCGACAATAAAAACCTGCGTGATAGAGAAAATCTTGAACGGAAGAAAAAACTTGTAATTTCCCCGGCATGGGAATATGTGTGGATCTGCGTGGCGGAGAATGGGCATTTGCAAGCTACAGGAATAGACGTTAAAAGAAGAAAGCAGCACCGCTACCGCCCTTTGTTGAATTCTTTTCGCAACCATACTAAGTTTTACAGGCTTCATGAATTTGGGACGGCGCTGCCTAAAATGCGTGCGCAACTTGAGAAAGATCTTTCACTTCCCGGACTTGAACGTGAAAAAATACTTGCCCTGGTTGTCACCTTGATTGAACAAACCAACATTCGCGTAGGCAATGGCCAGTATGAAAAAATTTATGGGTCATATGGATTAACAACCTTAAAGGATAAACATGTAAAATTTTCAGGCAGCGTTGTTCAGTTTACTTTTAAAGGCAAAAAGGGAGTTCATCATGCGATCAGTCTGAATAATAAACGCCTTACTATTCTGGTGAAGCAATGCCGCGACATTCCCGGGAAAGAACTTTTTCAATATTATGAGGGTAATAATACGCATCATTCTATTGACCGTGGAATGGTAAATGAGTATATAAAAAGGATCAGGCAAACGCAGACAAAAAAGAAGATCGTAGTGGCGCTCGACATTGTTTCGGGTCACCTTGGAAATACCCGTACGGTTTGTAAAAAATACTACGTACATCCGGTAATCATTTCACTTTATGAAACTACACAAATAAAAAAATATTTTTCAGAGTTGGATAAGATTAAACCTAAACCAGCGAAAGCTTCAGAGCTAAGTTGTGAGGAAAATATCCTCATGAAAATATTTGAAAAAGAGGCTTTAATACTAAAACATAAATCATGAGATCAATCTGGACAGGAGCCATTGGCTTTGGACTGGTAAACATACCGGTAAAACTTTACAGCGCAACAGAATCCAGCACACTCGATATGGATATGCTTGATAAAAAAGATCATTCCAATATCCGATTCATGCGGGTAAATGAAAAAACGGGAAAAGAAGTCACCTGGGCTAACATCGTGAAAGGTTACAAATTACCGAATGATGAATATGTTGTGTTATCTGATAAAGACTTTGAAGCGGCCAGCGCGGCAAAAACAAAAACAATCGAGATCACTGATTTTGTGAAGGAAACCGAGATCGATAGCTTGTATTATGAAACCCCTTATTATCTGGAGCCGGAGAAGTCTGGCGTGAGGGCTTATGCACTGTTACGTGAAGCTTTGCAAAAAAGCGGAAAAGTTGGAGTTGCTTCTTTTGTAATGCGGAGCAAAGAGGGGTTGGCTATTCTGCGTCCAAGTGATAAGGTTATTATTTTAAACAGGATCAGATTCCAGGAAGAAATTCGCGGTACGGGAGATCTTAGTCTGCCGGCGAAAACAGAAGTAAAGCCCAATGAGCTGAAGATGGCTCTGTCATTGATAAACCAGCTGACCGGAAAATTTAATATTGCACGCTACAAAGATACATACAGTGCAGACCTTATGAAGGTTATCAAAGCCAAGTCAAAAGGTAAACCAGTGAAAGCATCGAAACTAAAGGTGGTGCATAGTAAATCAAAAGATCTGATGGATCAGTTAAAAGCGAGTTTAAGTAAACGTAAAAAGGCGTCTTAAGAATGGGCTTGGAGTTATATAACAAAAAAAGAAATTTTAAGGAGACACCTGAACCTTCGGGCAGACTTGCTAATTCTGTGTCAAAACTCGTGTTTGTTGTGCAGCGACACAAAGCTTCGCATTTGCATTACGATTTACGTCTTGAAATGGATGGCGTATTAAAAAGTTGGGCTGTGCCAAAAGGACCCTCTCTAAACTCGAAAGACAAGCGATTAGCCATGATGGTGGAAGATCATCCTTATAGTTACAGGAATTTTGAGGGAATCATTCCTGAAGGAAATTATGGAGCTGGCATAGTGGAAGTATGGGATACCGGTTCAATGAGCGATCTTGATAATTCAGATACAAAGACTTCTCAAAAGAAATTAAAGGCTGGGTTAAAAGCCGGAAATTTGAAGTTTGTATTGCATGGCAAGAAACTGAAGGGAGAATTTGCTTTGGTGAAATTGAAAGACAAACAGGAAAATGTATGGCTACTCATCAAACACAGGGACAAGTTCTCGGTAGAAGAGGAATACAGCAGCGAAGCTTATACTGGAAAAAATTCTCCTATAAATAAATGGCTTCAACAAAACAAAAAGCCGCTGACTACAAAAATTGCTTACAAAACGAAAAGTGCCGCAGCTCCTAAAAATAAAGAAAAAGAAGAGCCACCTTTTAAAAAAAAAGTAAGAGCTCTTCCCGGTAAAACGCGAAAGTTGGGGAAATTCGTTCATCCCATGTTGGCGAAAGAATCTGCGTCTGCTTTTAGCGACAAAGAATGGATCTACGAAATCAAATGGGATGGCTACAGAGCGATCGCTGAAGTCAATAAAAAAAACGTAAGTCTTTATTCAAGAAACGGAAACACCTTTGACGGGCTTTACCCGATTGTGGCAGAAGGATTACGAAAAATGAATCTTCACGCTGTGTTGGATGGAGAGATTGTGGTTCTGAACGAAGAAGGGGATCCGGATTTTCAGTTGTTGCAGCATTATCAAACGGATTCAGAACATCCGATTCTGTTTTATGTTTTTGATGTGCTTGAAATAAACGGAACGAATACCTGCGGTCTACCTTTAACAGAGCGCAAATCACTTCTCAAAAAATTACTTAAAAAAAACGAGGTCGTGCGTTATTCCGACCATATTGAAGAAAGAGGAGAGGATTTTTTTAGCATTGCTAAGGAACGCAATCTTGAAGGCATAATGGCCAAACGTGCGGATTCTGAATATCATCCGGGTAGCAGGACAAATGACTGGCTAAAAATAAAAAACCACCTGTCGCAGGAGGCTATCATCGCAGGGTTTACCGAGCCCGGTGGCGGAAGAAAACATTTTGGCGCCCTCGTTTTGGGAATCAAAGAAGGAAATGGATTGCGGTACATTGGTCACACAGGAACCGGTTTCGATGACGCAACTTTAAAAAAAATGAGCGCGCTTCTAAAACGGTTGATCCAAAAAAAGTCGCCGTTTAAAGAAACTGTAAAAACAAATATGCCTGCTACTTGGGTAAAACCTGTGTTGGTTTGTGAAGTGAAATACACGGAAGCTACGCGTGCGGGTCATTTGCGTCACCCTGTATTTGTAAGATTACGCGAAGATAAAACAGCCAAAGAAGTTAGTATGCACGCAACGAAAAAAATTGCGAAAAAAAGCGCGAAAAAGACTTCAAAGATTAGTGATGTGAAGAAACAAGTTCTAGCAAAATCAAAAAACACTGTAGCAAAAAAGGCCGATTCTAAAGCGGGATCCACGAAAAAAATAGGAAGAATAGCAGTGCCTGTAACTAATCTTAGTAAAATATTCTGGCCGAAAGAGAAAATTACAAAAGGAGATGTGATTGATTATTATCAAAGTATCAGTGATTATATCATGCCTTATCTTGTGGCAAGGCCGGAGTCTTTATTGCGCAACCCTAACGGCATTGATAAGCCTGGATTTTTTCATAAAGATGCTGGGGACAAGGCCCCGGAGTGGGTCGAGCGTATTCCTCTTTTTTTAGAATCTGCAAATAAAAATATAGATTACATTCTTTGCAATAACAAGGCAACGCTAGCTTATATGAATAATCTGGGTTGCATCGAGATCAATCCCTGGCATTCAACTGTAAAGGCATTGGATAAGCCAGATTACATCATCATTGATCTTGATCCTTCCGAAAAAAATACGTTTGATCAAGTTGTAGAAACGGCCAATGTTGTGAAACAAGTATTGGACAAAGCAGGGGCGGACTCTTACTGCAAAACTTCGGGAGCTACTGGATTACATATTTATATTCCTGTACAAAAGAAATACACTTACGACCAGGTAAAAGATTTTGCGCAGCTAATCTGCATCTTTACGCAAGAGCTGGTTCCTGAATTCACGAGTATGGAGCGCAACCTTAAAAAAAGAAGAAATAACAAAATATACCTCGATTATTTGCAAAATCGTCGTGGACAAACCATTGCCTGCGCATATAGCTTAAGACCAAAAGAAGGAGCCACCGTTTCAATGCCGATTTTATGGAAAGAGGTAAAAAAAGGCTTGAGTCCACAGCATTTCAATATTCATAACGCTTTACAGCGCCTCCAAAAAAATGGTGACATTTTCAAAAATATTTTAGGAAAGGGAATTGATATTTCAGAGTGTTTGAAAAACCTCGAAAATTATAAGGCGAAATAGCAAAGTTTAATGTTGATTCACTTGCATCTTAGGTTCAAAGTAAATCTCCGTTTCTGCTTTATCAGGAAATTTCACATACGATGAACCCACCACTTTTTGCATGATTGCTTTATTGGCCCGGAGTTCTGCTGTGCGCTCTTTTTTAGCAAGCCAGCTATTCCCAAATAAAAAGTTCATAAACTTGTCAAATGGCATATATAAAGCGAGCGAGAATAAGCCGTGCAATTTCATTTTAAACGTTGGAGCCAGTTTTCTGTAACTTACCCCAAAACCTCCATCTAGGTAAGTAATGTAGTGCCAGAAGCCACTCGGCATAAATAACGCGTCGCCCGGCTCTAAGATGTATTCATTCGCTTCAATGTATTCAAGTCCGGGATATTTATTGTAATCAGGCTTATCAAGGTCCACCAGCGAATACGTGTTATAAGGCAGGCGATAAAGCAAATCTGAATATTTTGGCGAAACAAGCACCACTCTTTTTCTACCGTGAAACTGAGTGAGTATAACGCTCGACATATCGATGTCCTGATGAATCCTCACTTTTATATTTTTGCTTCCAAAAAACATATAACCCATTTTTCCAAGAATACCTTTAAATAAATAGGGACACGGAAAATCTTTTCTTAGTTCCGGTTTCTTTTTAAACATATTGAAAAGAAACATGCGAAGATTTGAAGGTTCATCTTTGATAACTGTTTCTACATAATCTTTAAAATTCATTCGGAGGTCAGGTTTGGTAAACGCCGAAGACGATGTGTTGGTTCGGCTGTTGTCGAAAATATCCACTTTCACGTCTCCACAACACGCCTTAATGAAATTGATGTTCCATTTTCTCCCGGCGGGATATAAATTAGCAAGACCCTTAATAAGAAGAGGCTTTTGAGGTTTAAAATAATTTTCTTCGAAATCTTTAGTGCTGATTGAAGTTACGCTATCAATGTTCCTATTTAGTTTCATAATAACTCGTTTTACTATGATTTATATATAAAAAAGCTTGCCAGTAGAAAACGAACGACCTAAATAATTTTAGAACAGTCAAGACGCAAAAAAAACGGCTATAAAAGCCGTTTTTCGATGTTTCTGAGAAACTTAGTTTTTATTGTCTTTCCCAAGGTTCTTGATTGCGGCCCCTAATTCGTCCATGTCATGGTTCCATTCGCGTTTGAATTCGTCCCAATTATCTTTTGAATTGGCTTTCCCATCCTGCATTTTTACCTTCATTTCAGCGTTTTTTGCCGCCAGCTTATCAATTGATTCTTTGTATTTTTTGCTGAATTGTTTGTCGCTTTTTTCTTTTTCCCTGTAATTTGCGATTTCGTTTTCGTTGGCAACAATGCGCTGGTCATTTTCGACTCTAAATTTTTCCCATTCTTCAGAGTATTTACGTTCAGCTTCATCAAGATCTTTTTGCGCTTGATCGACATTTTCAGCTGCGTTTTCCATTTTGGTTTCTGAGCTGTTATTGCAGCTGGTGAGCAGACTACCTGCCATTAAGCCTGACAGGGCCAGGATCATAAATTTTTGTTTCATTTTTATTTTTTGTTTTATGGTTAATTTTTTGTCGGTTTGCGTAACGCTTTAATACGGTCGTAATCGGTCAGGATTTCCCTTTTCTGCGCCTCTATGAGTATCCGCAGCTGTTCAGTTAGTACCGCATCTTCATCCGCAAGAACAGCGTCGTAGGTTTCAAGTGCTGCATGTTCACCAAATTCACAGGATGCAAGTATTTCTTGTTTATTTTTCCCTGTCATTGCTGCTTTCAGATCCATCCATAATCGAAATAATTTACCCGATGTTGTTGTCCCTTCGGTAGCAGAACCGCCCAGAAGAGAAATTTCGCGACTTAAATCCCCCTTGCTTGTTTTGCTGTGGGAAGCCATGCTAATGAACAAATAGTCGAGCTCTTCATCTTCATTTTCGGCAATGGCTCTTTCGTATCCCTGGATGCGATCGTTATTTATTTCCACCAATTGGTTTAATTCCTTGATGAGGTTTTCGTTTTTTTCGGTTATAGTTTCCATAGGTAAATTGTGGATTGACATTTCTGTACGTAAAATTGTGCCAGCACGCTTTGTAAAGGAATTGATCTACAAAATAATACGCAGGATAAATTATATACACTTTGAGAAATAGAAGGCCGCCCAGTTTTTGAAACAGCCCGCCATTTATTTATTACTCAATTTGGGGAATTTTTTGCGCTTTCTTGACAGGTGAGCGGCTTTACTGGATTTTATTGATTTGATAAACAGGGAGTTATTGTTTGGTTTTTGGTGTGGCACAATGTTAGTCCGTATAAGTAGAATTAACTACAAACTTTTTAAAAATAAATATTTATGGAAAACGCAGGAAAAATTATAGGAGCATTAGTATTAGGGGCAGTGATTGGTGCTGCTTGTGGAATTTTATTGGCACCAGACAAAGGTACTGAAACCCGCAAAAAATTGTTGAACGGAGCGAAAGATCTGGCCGACGATCTGAAGGAAAAACTAAGAGATGGTTCAGGTAAATTAAGAGAAATGGGAAACATGGCTGAAGAGCGCGTTGAAGACATGGCAAAAAGCGCCAAAGGTAAATTGGATCACCAATACAGAGCCGCAACAGACAAAATTAAAACTGATCTGGCCTAATAGTAAATCCCGAACATTACGATAATGGAAGAGCAAACAAAAATAGAGGAGACGGTTGACAGTATTAAAGATTACATCAATACGATGTATGAGTTGGCTGTATTAAAAGCATCCGATAAATTAGCGCACATCGTATCAAACGCCTTGTCTTTTCTACCAATCCTGTTTCTAACTTTTGCAACATTTCTGATGTTAAGTTTTGGTCTGGCTTTTTACCTTAATGTTGTTTTGGTAAGCGAGTTCTTAGGATTTTTTGTTGTAGGCGGGGTCTATTTGCTAATTGCCTTTATCACTATGGCCGCAAGAAAAAATTCAATCGCGAAACCACTTCGCAACAAAATTATTAAGGAGTTATTTAAAAACCACAATTTGTAACAGAAGCGCTATGAGTAACGTTCCAGCTATACAAAACGATACAGATTTGCATCACCGTATCATGCAACTTAATTACCTGAAAGAAGAACAGGAATTGGCGATCAAAAGAAATGTGAGAGAGCTTATGTATTCTTTGCACCCTTCGATGATGTTTAAAAACCTTTTAAACAAGTTCACAGGAAATGAAGAAACTAAAGTAGATCTTAAGACAATTGGACTAAATCTTGGAAAGGATTTTTTAATCTCTAAAGTTTTCGGAAGGGGTGGATCAATCAAAGGATTTATTTCTTCTCTGTTGGTGAGAAAGGCAACGGACTATGTAATGAAAAATTATCCGGATACCCTTGCAAACGGGATTCATAAAATTGAAGACTATTTTAAAAACAGGAAAAACAAATCAGCTGAGTAATCTGAGCACTAACGAATAAAATAACAATAACTAAACATTACAAACAATTATGAAGAAATTAATGATAGTAGCGCTTGCACTTGGATTGGGTGGAGCTATGACATCTTGTAAAAAAGATTACGTGTGCAAATGCACAAAAACCTACACAAAATCTAACGGATCAACAACAACCGAACCGGACGGACAATACACTTTCAAAGATACAAGCCCTAGGGCTGCTGACAGATGTAATCAACAAGAAGGATCTGGAGACGACATTTTTGCGGGAGCCTATACAAGGGATTGTCAAATCCAGTAATAATTAACAAAGCACCGGGGGCATAACTCAGAGATGGGTTATGTCCCCGGCCTTTGTTTTTTAAATTGAATATAAAATCCTAATTTAGCCCTGGTGCTATTATGTTGACGCTGATGAATAAAAAGATCCTGATTATTGATGATGAAGCAGATATCCGATTTCTTTTAAAAAGAGCTCTCACTTCACATAAATTTTCTGTGATAGAAGCCGGAAACTTAAAAAAAGGGTTAGAATTATACATTGAAAACCAACCCGATATTATTATTCTCGACGTAAACCTGCCTGACGGAAATGGCATCTATTACGCCCGGAAATTTAAAAATGAAAACAACATCGTTATTTTTATAAGTGCAGACAATGATAAGCTGGCAGAAGGATACAAAGAACTTGGTGCAAATGGCTTTTTAAAGAAACCTTTCGTTATTAACCAACTCTTAGAAGTAATAAATCAGGTACTACCTGATAAATCAACTATTAACTAAAAACACTATGGCTAAAATTCTTATTATTGATGACGACACGGATATTTGTCAATTACTTGACAGGTTTCTTAAAAGAAAAGGTCACGATACAAGTTATGTTACCAGCGGAAAAAAAGCATTAACCTATTTAAAGGACAATGAAGTGGATATCGCATTTTGCGATTTCAGGTTACCTGATACTGACGGAAAAGAACTTTTATTAAGTATAAAAGAACTGAACCCTAAAATTCAGGTGATTATTATTACGGGGTATTCTGACGTTAAGATAGCTGTAGATGTTATTAAGAACGGTGCGTTTGATTATATCACAAAACCACTTTTACCTGAAGAAGTTTTAATGTTGGTGGACAAAGCCATTAGCCAGAAGGATGACCGGGCACAATTTAATGGTGGCGAAAATTCGGCGTCTGAAGGAAAAGTAGAAGCTCTGCCGCACAAAAAACATGTGGTAGGTGACCCTAAAAACCTGGTTGTTGGAAGAAGTAAAGAAGCTGAAAAACTGCACACACAAATTAAGTTGGTTGCACCAACAAACTATTCGGTAATTATTTACGGAGAAAGTGGAACCGGTAAAGAATCGGTTGCATTCAGTATCCATAAACAAAGCACACGCAAAGACAAACCATTTATTGCAGTGGATTGTGGCTCTCTTACAAAAGAATTAGCCGGCAGTGAACTATTCGGGCACGAAAAAGGATCTTTTACAGGAGCTATGCAAACCAAAATTGGCCAGTTTGAACTTGCTAACGGAGGTACAATTTTTCTGGATGAAATTGGTAATCTTACTTATGATATTCAGGTATCTTTGTTAAGGGTAATTCAAGAACGAAAAATCCGTCGAATCGGTTCGCAAAAGGAAACAAATATTGATGTGCGCATTATTGTTGCTTCAAACGAAAAGTTAAGCGAAGTAACAGCGAAAGGAAAATTTCGCGAAGATCTATATCACCGGTTTAATGAGTTCTCAATTGACTTGCCGCCATTGCGCGAAAGAAACGATGACATTATGATGTTTGCCGATTTTTTTCTAAGAAATGCAAATGCTGAGTTGAATAAAAATATTACTGGCTTTGTTCCTGAAGTCGAAAAAATATTTTTAGACTATAACTGGCCCGGGAATTTGCGGGAGATGAACAACATCATAAAACGCGCAGCGTTGCTAACCGGCAAGGACGTTATTACGCTGGAAACACTTCCCCAGGAAATCATTTTCCAGTCGAAGTTTAATTTGATTGAAGATGCAAGGGAAAGTTCCTTGAATTACAAGGACATGCCCGATCTTAAATCCGCAGCGCTTCACGCAGAGTACGAGAAAATACTGGAAGTGTTGCGCAAAGTCAATTTTAATAAATCAAAAGCGGCTTTATTACTTAACATCGACAGGAAAACCTTGTATAATAAAATGAGGACCTTTAATCTGTTGGTTAACGGATAATTTTTTTTATAATTGGAGAAAGCCAGTGTCAGCAGCACTGGTTTTTGGCTTTTACATATATACCGCAGATGAAACAACTCACTGATTAGGGTAGGTCAGCTGCTGAGCTGGCAATCTACAGCATCAACTACAACATCCTTAAGTGAAAATTCTTGCACCGTAATTCGTGCAATCCGCATTGTGTGGCATCACCCTCGCAAGAAAACCCTCATAAAATCTGCTGCAAAACCGTCCAATTTAAGCTTTCATACACTTTGCTTGATCAGCCGCATATTTCGCTGAATGCTTTGTGTGATATTATTTCCACAATAGTCTTGCTAATTCCCCACTCCAAACACATTTTGGGAACTGTATATTGGCACAGATTTTTCTGTAATTAGAGAATATAAACAATTAAAAAACTATTACTATGTTACGTTGGTCAGTTATATTTTTAGTGATTGCTTTGATAGCAGCGCTATTTGGATTTACAGGAATTGCTGCAGGAGCAGCAAGTATTGCTAAAATACTTTTCTTCATTTTCCTGGCATTGTTTGTTGTTGCGCTGTTAGCCGGAGCATTTATTGTAAAGAAGAAGTAGATAAGTTTACTAAATACCTTTAAGACGTCTCTGCACTTTTTGTAGGGACGTTTTTGTTTTCTGAATTTTGTTTACGGGTTACAACATAAACCGCTGCCAATTTTAAAGACCATCGGCCACTGGTTTTTTTGCTGACGACCACCATTTCTACAATGTATAAATCGCCCTTTGCTGAATGAGTTTTAGCGCGATAAATAAAAGTTGATTCACTTTGGTGGTATCAATCTTTAAGATCACACTTCAAACACATTTTCATTTTTGTGTCCTTTGTTTCATAAGGAAGGCCCATTAAATAAAAAAAGGCCTCCCGTTTTAGGAAGGCCTTGTTGTGTAAAAGAACTTAGTTCTGCTGGACTACTGCTTTACAAAGCGTTTTGTAGTTGTTTTGTTATCTGAAAGATTTGTGATCTTAACAAAATAACAGCCAAAACCTAGACTTGATAAATCAAATTTATTTACTGAATTTGTATTAGAAATTGTAAGGATGGTTCTTCCAGTTACGTCGATTAATTCGTATTGGTATTCACCAGTAGCGTTTGCCACTCTTAAGTTGATAAAGTCTTTAGATGGATTTGGGTACATCTCAATACCTGATAATTTTGAAATAGTGTTGATTCCAACTGGTTGACCGTTCTCAACCACTGCGAAAGGACTCAAAGAATTTAATCCTGTACGAGATAATTCAAAAGTACCATATACTCCTGCGGTAGCACTTGTTGCAGCTGTCAAGTCCCACGCACCAGCAGTAAAATGACTTACGAAAGCATTCGTACGATTGAAAGTATTAATCTCGGCAGTTGATTTCCATCCGAATTTTAAGTTAGCATCAATAGTTGCAACTCCAGCACCTTCTACCATCCACAGCCTGTTTACGGCTTTTAAACTAGCCATGCCGGTAAGTGAGTGACATTTTGCACTAAAGTTACCCGTAGTACCAGTGGATGTTTGTTGAACGTATGCAGGTGAATAGTTGTTTTCAAGACCGACAGGGAAAGTTACAAAAGTGCCCGCTGAACTTACATTCTGAATTAATTTTCCTGATGTAGCCTCAGATGTAACAACGTAACGTGTATCGTCATAACCAGTAATAGAAGCAGCTGGCATGATTTCAAGATCACCATTTCCTAATTGGATTTTACCAGCTATAAAAGAAAGTTCGTTGCTGATCAATAACTTAGATCCTAATATAATGGAATTAACACCACTGGTATTGATTTTAAGTTTTCACAAAGTTTGACTTGCAGCATTTGCATTGTCAAAATAAAGTGTGTTTTGACTAACAGATGTCAGGTTTAAATGCAATTCGGAGTTTGTGTTGCCAGTTATCCAGGCAGAAGTGGATTGCATCATCGTTCCGTTTAATATGAGGTTCTTGCCATTTAGGTCTAATTTTCCGTTCATCAAACTTAGTTTCCCGGAAACCGAAGTGTTGCTATTTAATGTTATCTTGCTTGTTCCAGAAGTGTAATTAACTATAACATGCGCTAACCCTGAACCAGATAGTTCAACGCCAGAAACATTATCACTAACTCCTGTATACACTACGTTGTATGCATTCGGTCCTATAAACGTTCCGGAATTAATGGAAAGACTTCCTTTTTCAATATGAACCGTTGAACCAATACTTGCCGTTAAAGCTCCTCCATTCTCAATACTCAGATTGCCTTCCATCAAAGAAAGTGAGCCAGATAAAAGTAGTGTACTTGCTAATTTAACCTGTCCACTTGTGATCCGATTGATAATAAGGTTATTTATTGCGTTTCCGTTCATAAATAACAATGGACTGGTTAATGTACCACTACCCATAACGTCTATATTTGCTGAATAATCACTTACGATTACCCCATTTGAGCCAATTGTAAGGTCTCCTTTGAGGGTTAATTTTTTGCTATTTAGTGTCTGTCCGAAAACTAGGTGTTTGGATGGAAAAATTCAGTTTCGAGGCGTGTTAAAAAAAATGATTGTGAGGTTTACTGGGGTAAATGAGCGATTATTTTTTTTGACACAACG